>Ga0255047_10000418_pt1 | contig 34507 bp, 50 predicted proteins | sample JV7_2_1_MG_FD_183640 | JGI IMG/M metagenome (GOLD analysis project Ga0255047, IMG submission 183640) | Seawater microbial communities from Jervis Inlet, British Columbia, Canada - JV7_2_1 | ecosystem: Environmental > Aquatic > Marine > Inlet | place: Canada: British Columbia | collected 2016-10-06
AAGTGAAAAAATTATAAAAAAATTCTACTCACATTTTTGTGTGCGCTGTGTCTGCGACTCACTTAGGTTTAGGTCGGCCTCCGGCGCGCTCGATTTGGGGGGTGCGCGCCATCTCGGCAGCTCACGATATATCGTGGAATGGCGGTCCAGGGTACCTTGGCGATATACCGGGCGCCTACGAGATACCGCTCGAGCGCTGCATGTCGTTGACTTACGATATGTCGTGGCCAGGTCAAGGGCCAGAAGATAACGCCACAGATCCACCTCGCCGATATCCACCCGATATCCCATAGATATATCTTTGTAACTGCATGATTAAAGGTGGACATATAAATGATATTGTAGTACATTATCAATAAGGAACGGGGCATATGCCCATGAGTAACAATCAAGTGAAAGGATTCACATTGAAAAACTCTACAGCGTTTCCAATACAGGATGATCGGGATGATCTCATTGACCTATTGATCGAGATCAAATCACTACAGGATAGAGCCAAACCTATCCTTAAAAGGATCAAGGCGCACGAACTGCACCTTAATCCTGAATGCACTATCTTTGAAGTAAGGCATTCAGATAGTGGTAACAATGTTACCTATTCAATGGGTGATGCATTTGAGAAATTCATTACAGGTGGACGAGATAACATCAAAGAAAAGTTCTATAGTGATCCTGCATTCAAGGCATTCTGGGATGCTAACAGCACAGAGCAAAAAGGATCATGGACTAAAGGTAGCATGATCGAACTAAACAAATAATCCTCAAGGGGTGCGCATAACGCGCACCCCTTTCCTGTATTGGAGATCACATTGAAACTAAAAAGAAAAGCAATCGAGATTACAGATAGTGATTGCAATCCATTGCTATCAGTTCCTAGTGCGTTAGTATCGGATCATTTCGCCTTGTTTAAAGAGGTGGAACCAAATAAGAGAAGTGAAAACGATAACTATAACATTACACACCTGCTAACAGGTGGACGTGTAACAGGTGCCTACTCTCACGCTAGTGGTCGTAATGCCATTGAAAAACTTGAGGCATTACGGAACGATTGGCACCTCTTGAATACAAGCAATGCTAATGAGTATGCCTCACCTGAATTGCTAACGATCTTCTATGATGCAAAGGGGATATAATTGAAGACTAAAAGAATTCCCAGCATGTTCGTCTATTCTCCTAATAACAGGAAGACAGGTCGTTGTCTTTCGCAATACGTTGGTCGTACGCGCGAGGAAAGCAAGCAATCATGTAAAGGATGCGCGTTCCTTGACAAGTTTTGTTATTCTCAAAACGGAACTGTAGGTTGGAGTCATTGTCAAATGATCAAGGCAGATAATAGAGGATCTCAAAACTACAGTTTCAAGGGTGCGCTCAAGAGATCAGCACCTGCGAAATTTATTCGCATGGGTGCCATCGGTGATCCATCGGCGACTCCTCTTAAGGATATTAAACAGATCAAGGCGCACCCGCTTCCTGTAATCGGCTATACACATTTCTGGGATTCACGAGGTGCGCACCTGAAGGATCTTTGCCTTGCCTCATGCGATACAATTCAGGATGCAGATCGAGCAGTCAAGGCAGGATGGCGAGCAACAATTGTTGTATCCAAGAATTACAATCTCCCAGTAACATTCTCGCCGAAAGGTAACAGGATAGTTTTTTGTCCTAACGCACAAAACAAATCGATTCAATGTGAGAATTGCATGTTATGTGAAGCGGGTGCGAAATTCCAAAAGAGCGCACCTATCATCGCCTTACAGGATATCTCAAAAGGAGCTAAATAATGAGCGATTTACCTTTTGATCAATCTGGAAAGTTTGCAGGATGGATAGCATTTTATAATGGCAAGAAACTAGAGATACGCAAAGATCAGGCAGATAATTTATGGCAGGCAACCAAACTTGCCCGTAAAAATTTCAACGTACCTAAAAGCAAGATCGGATTAATGGCGATTGAGCCAGCGCATGAGGAGGTGAAACAGTGAGATAAATAAAATCCAGGAGGTGGGCCAGAAATTGGCTCACCTCCTGCAGCGCCACGGACTCGAGCCGGCGCCGGCCAGGCGGCCGGTCACCTGGCGCGAGGTACCACGAGGCACTGAGGCGCGCCTGGATGGCGCGCGCGCGGGTGCTGCCATCTCGGGCGGTGATATCATGCGCGCGCGGCCGCCGTCAACCTATTAATTTCAGTGGCGGTACGGTAGCGCGCGCGCGCGCCGGAGTGCTAGGCTGTCCTCGATGTTGGCGAGGCCTCCCAGTGCCGCGCGAGCGTTAGCTTCTCTCTCAGAAGGGCCGGGTCTTCGGACTCGGCCCTTCCTAGTCCAGACGCAGAAAAGGCGACTCACGCCAAGTGAACCGCCTCTCCCTCCCTAAACTGTCTGACCGCCCGATAAGATCAGTATAGGGAACTTACCCTGATTGTAGGAAATTTCCGCACTTTGAGCAATCCCGAGACGTGGTGCCTCAACTCCAGCCCGTTTCCTCATCGATGTGGAAGTCCTCGCTACCAGCATATTTCTTCCAGTCATGATACCGATACTTGTAGGGGTAAACCTCCTCGGCTGATTTGCGGAGTTTGCCCAGAAACACTTCCTTGGTATCTTCATTCTGATTAGCAAGCTGATTATTCCACGGGCAATAAAACATCGACCCCCAATGCTCGCCGCTGTCCTGCATGCAGATGTCAACTGTACCCGTGAGTTTGGTGCCGTCAGCGAGAACGAACTCAGCGGTGTGAGTTGAAAAGCCATCACCATGATTAACGGTCTTCGGCTTTGCGCCCTTGCCAAGCTGGATGATGCTCGCCTTCGTGGTGCCCACCTGCACCCTGACAAAATCTTTCGGTAAATCCATCGCCTTTAGCATGGGGTTAGAACCTCCAAGTTTTCGAACCCAGCGAGCGAGTATCGCTCATCCCACGTTGCACCGCATGTGTTGCACGTATTCTTCATCCATGTTTCACCCATGTCCGTCTGGGCTGTGGTGTTGGTGAACTCCACATCGGACAGGATACAGTCAGGATTAGGACAAGTGCATCCACCATCCTTCCTATACTCCGCTTGCGTGACCTTCATTTTTATTTCCTCCTTATTAAGAATGTAGGTTATTTCACTTGACATGTCAACCCTAAAAGCGCATATTGTCCTTAAGGAGGAAATACCCTATGTCAGGTCAAGACAAGAAGATTAAAGATGCACCGTGTTACTTTCTCTCAGAGGTGCCCAATACTGAAGAGGGGAAAAGTTTTGTGGCGATGATGCGCAAGTATCGGAACCCGGCATATCATATCAGGTGCCGGGGCAATGGTCGCAACGAGGCGGCAGTGGCGGCAGGGATGAGGTTCGATCAGTCCTCACCGCTGGAGTATGCGAAAAAGTTTCGGGTCTATATTCAGATGAACCCCAAATATGAGGTGCCTTGGGGCGCACCGGGCAGGTACGAGGGTTGGTCAAGCGGCTACAATGATGGACAGAATTCAGATGACAAACACATTTACGATCAGGCTGACCTCGACAATGCATACCGCAAGGGACGAGATGATGTCCAGAAAGAGAACAGCGAAACCCGCCCGTACACCATCAAGGATTTTGTCGAGGCTGACGCTGAAGGCTATGCGCGAGGTCATAAGGATGGCGTTCTTCAGGAGCGAATCACAAATGAAGGGCGGCAGGTTTATAGTAAGCACGATCTAGAACTCGCATCAGCGGAAGGCTACAAGCGTGGTTGTGATGAATTCAAAGGCCATTCCGACAATGAAATGGATGCGCATTGCGAGGATGCCTACACGAAAGGTCATGAGCGTGGACGCGCATCAATCCTTGAAGACCTCAAGGCGGCCATCACCCTCTTCACGGAGGTGACGAAATCATGACAGAAAACCCAGAAGCCGGAGAGCGGCTCGCAGTCGAGGCGGCAGAGCGCGCCTACCTCAAGAAGCACGGATTTCCCGGTGACCGCCGGAAACACCGCCTGCCCCAGCAAGTGTGGGAGAGGCAGAGCGCAACGGCTCAGGCCATCATGCGCTCTGACCGTTTTGAGATTATCTAGTCCTCCTACTGGGAGGCTTCGGGCCAGCAATTTGACGGGGGCTAACGCTGCCGTGGGCCTGAAGTCTCCCAGGCTTCCGCCAGGCGGCCGGCTCGAGTGGTTCCTGGCCGGCATCACCTGGGGCCTGATTATCGCCACGGCGATCGCCGCCTGCGCGCGCGCCTGGTAAAGAGCTCACCGCGGCGCCGTCCGGCCGCGCGCGCCATCCACCTGACCACGGCAGTGCGCGCCGCGCGCGCGCGCCAACCACAACCCACACGCCACAACCCACACACGCCGATCGCGGCCGCGCGCGCCGTTAGCTGTCATTGATCTGCGCGCCCATCTCGTTCGGCGGCGGCGGTGGGGCTTGGGGCGCTCGGTTCCGCGCCAGCAGCTCCTCCTTCTCGCTAGCCACACTTGCCTCAGTAGAAACAAGGGGTTGTCCGTCTGCTTTGAGTTTTAGCTGGTTAAGTTCAGCGAGCATTTCTTCCCTTGACATCTCGCTCACATCTTTTAGTGGGTCAGGCGGCTTTTCCTCTTTGCTAAGTCTGCCGACAGCTTTCATGCATATTTCATGTGCCCTAGTTGCGGCCCCTTCCTGCCCCAGTGCGTGAGCGGCATTTCGAATCTTCACCAACTCTACGAGAGCGAGGTCATCCACTTTAAATTCACGGATAACATCTGCTCTTTCAAGCAGATGCTCTATATAGGCTCTAGCGAGTTCAGAGCGTGTGATAGTTGACTTGGAGGTGTAGTATTTCACCCCAGCGTTCTCACAGGCCTGCTTGAGGCTCATTCCCCCCAGATACATGCCTTCCAGCACTTTTCGTGTACCTGTGTCCATTTGCGCGTAGACCATATCGATAAGATTCTGGTCAGGCGTGGTGTAATCGCCGGGTTTTTCCGATGAATTCTCCACCACATCGGCATCTGGCACCGGTGATTTCTTCTTGGCCGTGGAAGACTTCTTTGAACTCGACTTCTTGGAGTCTGGTGTTGAAACGATAGACAACTTTAACTTTTTTTCCGATGAGGGTTTTCCTCTTACCATTCCATACCTCCGCTCCACATTTTTCACATCCGATAGATACGTCATCTTCTCCGTTTTGATTAACAAACACAGTTAATCGTAGAAAGGAATTTATATCTGAGTTAGCTGTGTCTGCCAACGGGTCACTGTGCCTTGCGTCCAGATTTGCTCCACTTAATGTTGAATGTTTTATTACATCGCTTGGTGTCTTATCTGGCAATGCTTCCCAAGCGGGGCAATCACGTTCGGGAATATTCTTAAAGATTTCATTGAATTGTCCTGGCGCATTATCGTCCTCGATTTTATTCAACAGCCATTGTGGGAGTGGGAATGTGCAATTACCCGAGTTCTCCCATCCGTGTGCCAATCTGAGTTTGTCAGTTTCCCATTGTGCGTGGCGACAGTTCAGGCAATCTCTCATTCGCAACCTCTATTAACCACGAGACTAAAGAAAGCGACTGCCATTATCACGATTAGAAATATACGTATCATCGCTTACACCTCCTATGTGCGAGCCACTCGGCGGTTTTGATATCTTTTTTTTCTTTTGTCACCAGCTTGTATGATATTTCTTCAAAGCATTCACTAAATGCCTTCCCTATATCTTTTTCGGCCCAGTAGACGTAAACCAGCGATAACATCATGAATCCCATGATTACCATCATAAGATTACGGGCGTATTTATCCCAACGCACTGGAGTATCCATGAATTTCTTCCAAGTAATCATGTGAGTTCCTCTCCGGTAGGCCCTAACAGTCGTGGCCGTGTTGGCCCTTTCAGTGCTGCCACCTCGGTGACGAGTTTGTTGTGTGCCTCGGCCATCATCTTGAGCATACGCAGGAGTCCGGCGACATCATCTTTGAGGTCTACTAATTGGGGTGTGATGGCACCCAGTTGCGTTATCACACCTGCATGGTCACGCCTTGCGTTATTCAGGGAGAAGACGATTTCATTGAGCTTCTGTATATTTTCCTTTACATCCTTATCGATACCATCTTCATCTTCGTGTAGGTCAGGTGGTATCTCGAAAGGTTCTATGTGGTATGCCTCGTTCATGATTTATCTCCCCAGATGAGTTTGATAATTTCCTTAGCCTCACCCTTGATGTGGAATGAAGTACCATCAGCCATTTTCACCTTGCATCTTCCGTACTCTCTTTTGCCGTTCACTTTTATTACATCACTCACTGCCATGACATATTTTACTTTGATGGTGATATCCTGAAACTCCCGCATGGACTCGTTACCAACCCAGAGGAGGATTTCCCGTAGCGTGACGAGTTTGTCATCTGCGATACCGGCCGCTGGACTTTTCTCAATACTATCCAGTCTATTTTCTATTTCCTTGACATTGCCAGCCATCGAGAGGATGAATTTATCGTTGAGTTTATAGAACTCATCCTTGACGGATGGTTTTTCCTCCAGCATTTGCACCCGGCCGTACAGTTGTTGCAGGCCATCCACTTTGGGTTCGATGTCATTTACGCGCTCGAAAAGCGAACCAGTTTGTGTGTAGAGTTTTTTGACATCGTGTACCACGGCATTCACCCAGCTAACCAGATTATTGATATGCCGCACGATTGAATTTGTATCTGTCTCTCTCAGTTCATCGATGCTCATCTCTCATCTCCTTGGGCGTTCTCTTGTGGCATCCCTTCCTGAAGCGGAACTTTATTCCAGTCAATATTTTCCAGTAAGACGTTATGCCAATTCACCTGTTTGACGATTTCGTTAATTTTCTTTCGCACTGCAGGGCTAGCATCTGCTTGCCAACTTAAATCTTCAATTTTATCCATCACTTCTCTCCTTTTGGTTTCGTCTTGAATCCCTTGAACGGATTAGTTCGATGGTCAGGCACGTAGCCTGGTGTGATGTTTCCCTCTCTGATTGCTTTAGCACGAGTGGCGTAGATGATAATTGTCTGGTCGAAGATATCCTCGGCCAGTCCCATGAAGATGGCCTTCATTTCTTTGTACATTTCGATAGTGACTGTACCGTCAGACAGCATCGTGATGGCTCGCGCTCTCTCGCCCTCGGTATATTTCCTTTTACGGCGAGCCATTCTTTGTTGGACTTTACGTTGGTGTTTCCTTTTGGATTCCCGGCCCTCTCGGCTTTCCTTCTCGGAGTAGAGGAAGGATTCGTAGAGTGAATAGAACTGGGCGGCGCCATCCCACCAACCGGCAACCCCATCGACCTCGACACGCAGGGCATCTAAACCGCGGCGATGCTGGCGGAACATAATTGGCAGGTGGTCTGGATTAGTGCAGTGAGAATATCCGCAAAGGTTATAAACCTGAATTCCCACTGGATCCTCGCGCTGCGTGAAAGGCGCTGCGAAGAGCTCCATGAGTTTAGAGCGATGTTCTTTCATGGCCACGTATCTCGGCAGTGACTGAAATCTGCCAGCTACCTTGATACGTGGTGAGCCATTCTTGATGTACTCGGTAGTCCAGATGCATGGTGATGCGAGTGCGGCGGTACGGGGTTCCCATATGCCGTCACAGTCAGATGTCCCGGCCCAGTATTCTGGCCATGGCATGGTGGGCACCACCTCGACCTTTCCGCCCACCTCGCCTACCACATTCATCAGTTCATTTGCGTTTGGCGCGTCTTCCCAGTCAGGCATTTCCAGCTCCTCTTGGTGGTAGACCTGTCAGTAGGCCATTAAAATCGCTTCTACCCCCCTTAAATCAATTCTGAGGGATTTTTTGGGCATACTCACTAAGTCGAAGTTTCACGAATTTAGTCATATACCAGTAACTTCCTAATTGTTTAATTTCCACATGGTCGCAAATTTTCTCCAGAGTGGGAAATTTTCCATGCTCCAGAAAGTATTCGACTGCGAAGATAGCTATCCTTGGGCCGACATTAAAATTCTTTTTTCCTTCTGATTCTCCGTGGCATGCCCTGCAGAGCAATTTAAGGTTTTCGGTAGCGTGGTCGGTTGAATCTCCATTAACATGATGGAATTGAATACCTACCTGAGAACCACACGCACATCTGAATTTAGCTTTCTTCATCAACTCCCACAGCACGTTAGTTTCTGGGGCGGAATTTCCGAAATTAGAATTCGCTCTCCAATTCGCTGTTGTGGCCCCTGGTGAACCTGGGCTAATCATTGTAAGTACGGCCATCATTGCTTCATGTTCTGTAACCTGAAAAATTTCCAGAAAATCCTTCAACTCGATTTCACCTGTCACATAATTCATAATTTCCTCCTTCCCAGAAATGTATACTTCTAATACACTTACTACAACCATACACTCAGTACGCACCGTCTTTTCCTAAAACCTCGACAATGGGCGGCGGCCAAAAAACCGCCACCCCTTATTATTATTAATAATAATAGCCGAAAATGCAGTTCCGTTATGTCCGTACGCTTCCAAATTATAGCTCGTTGAATTTAATGGCGTTGTCCTCTGCGAGCATATGGACATGACGGTAATACCTTTCCTCGAAACTACTTAAATAAACGGGCACTTTTTGAAGCCTATGTTGCCTTTCAGGGGCCGTGACATTACAATGTATTTTTCAAATCCGCCGGGACTTGCTTCTCCGTTATGTCCGTGCGCCTCCCACCTGTAACCCATTGATAGTTTCTACTGTTACGCCTCCGGAGTCTACGGACACAACGGGGGGTGCTAATCGGGATGTCCGTGGGCTTTTCACCTATAACTACCTGATAAATGCCATGTTACAGCATAAAAGCTTACGGACATAACGACATTACAATTCAAAAAAAGTGCGCACATGCGTACAGCTTGTCTTGTCATGATTTCAACCACTTACAGAACATCCTACTTTTAGTCATGTTTAAGCTTTTCTAGTGCCTGGAACTCCCCCGGCATACCACATGTTGTGGTTTATTCCTCTTCATTTTGATGCAATCCCAGCGGTTCATAAATGATAATGAGGCAGTCCGGGCACAATGTCATGTCGGCAATCGAGGCCGAACGGTCATTTTGCTGCGCGGCCTCGGTGTTCTCCTCACGTAGAAATGGGTAGATACGCAGGGTCACCCAGCCCATGGGAATCGGCTCATCTGCCGGGCAGGTCATCGTTTTATCGCACTCGAAATGGTCACACTTGAACTCCAACAGTTTGGCTACGCTCATTTGCTTCTCCTGATTAAGGGTTCGTGATTCAAGCCATTTAATGACACCCCCCACACGATAACGGACGCATCGGGGGGAAAGTTTTATCCATGGGGGGCCTTCATCGTCCTTGCACCGGGAAATTTCCCACAACTGGACACTCGTGCCAGTCCATTCAGCCAACTGTTTAGTGGAGATCAGTTGATCTGTTTCAAGTTGAAGCCGTCCGATTGAAACGATATCAGGTGCGCGTTTATCTAGGTGAAATCGTTTCATTGTCCTCTCCCTTTCGGTGTCTGTTTTTCGTACCCGGGCGGCGTGAATTCATGCTTACAATCGGCACATCTCAGAAATGCCTCCGGGTAATATGTCGGCCCCTCACCCAGATCCTTCAGGCTGGTTTTACAACTGGCATACTCACATCCACATTTCGGACAAGCTATAAATTTCATGTTCCCCCCTAATTCATGTTCTCGAAATATGCCCAGTATTCGTCCGAATCAGGCGGCAATCCCAGCTTCTCCACCACCCACTCATGCCGCTTCATCACCTTTTCTGTGGCCTCGATATTCGTGCCGAACCATGGATTTTCAGCCGCCCACATGAGAGCGCGGCGGTGATGCCACTCGCCCTCGTAGAGTGGTGGATAGTTCATTTCCAGGCCCTCACCAGCTCTTTTTTCAGGCGCCCATTCGATGCACGAAGGTCATTTATCTCGCTCACATCCTCGTTCCGTTGGCGAGTTTTATTCACCTCTTCCTTCTCAAGGGCAACCAACAGCTTCTCTATATACTGTCGGCACTCATGGCAGGAGATGCCGCAGATATCCAGATGATCCTTTGCCTCTTTTTTAAGTTCCTCATTCCACCTCATCCCCACACGCTCCTTACGGCGTTCACGGCCGCATCGAGGTCGTTAATAAAGGTTGCACCCACTTGCTCGACAGCCGGGGTGCCCGGTGTGCGCTTTCGCGTATCCTCAATCACACGAGTAGCCGTGCGTGTCAGCGCGTCCACCACCTTATCCCGCTGGTCCAAATCAAAGGACTCACGGCTTCTCGTGCTTTTGATTTGATCGTCAGTCGGCCGCCAGCAGGGACACTCTAGCCACGGTTGCTGCCACACGAGGTCATTTCTTGCTGGGCATTGATATACATTCCCGTGCGTTGCGTATGGCTGTGGTGCGTTGCAATGGCCGAACGTGGGGAAGATTGGCTTTTCATTAAAGGCCCAATCAGCCCAACCGCAGTTCTGACAGTTATCCATCAATCACACCTCCTATGGGTTTCACGGGGCATCTCCTTTGCCATGGCGTGTACCTTATCGAAGAGTTTTTGATATGGCCCCACTTCGCTCTCGGCCATATGACCACCAGACTGCTCGTGCATGATTAACTTCGTACCCAAGGCGCGTGTCAGGTAGAACAACTCGTCCCTCGTGAACACCTGCCCACCCACCTTCATGGGCGGGGGTGATCTATCAATCACTCGCCTGTCCTTCCGGCGCCGCATGAACCCATCCTGTGTGGATTTTACCCGCCGCTCACCACCTTCCCGGCGATCCATGTCCGGCCACGCTTCTATTAATTGCTCATTGCTTATCCTGTCCCAGAACCAATGCTTCATCTCACTCATTTCTTGCTCCTCTCTCTGTCTAACGGCTCCTCGGTTAGCGGTGCAATTTTCCCGGCAATCTCGACAATATTGTCTCCCAGCTTTATGGCCCCTTCATGAGATCCGTCAATATGTTTCAGGTGTTCAAGGATGCAGTAGCGAATAATTCGCCATTCACCCATGCTGAGTTGATTCTCGATGCGCCACTTCTCCTTGACTGTGTCGAAATTAATATCCTCGCTCATCACACCCTCCCCATGCCTGGGTTGTCGTGAATCACATCTTTTGCCGCTTCCTCGATGTCCTCCACCTGCCTTTGGTGAGTGACACGAACTGTCTTTCCTTGCGAACCGCCTTGATCCTGGCAGAGGTCTTTCACTAACGACATGAATTCCTTAAGGTTACTCATCTTGTTGGAGTATTTCATGTCAGCCCGTTGTAGGTCCTTGGCATGTTCCTCGTCAGTGAGTCGCCACAAAGGACACTCCAGCCACGGCGCATTCCAGTTGAGCTCTTTATAGTATCCACCTCCATGGGTAATCGTAGGTGTGCAGTGTGCTTGTGGTGCGTGACATTTCCCGGCAGTGCGGAATGGTCGAGGTGTGTTCAGGTCTGTCTCGTCTAGTGATTGGGTAGGCCATGCGGCCCACCCACAATCCCGGCAACTGTTCATCTAAACGCCTCCCAGTATTCATCTGATTCAGGCACAACGCCTCTCTCTATAAGTGCGAAGTGTTTCTTCATTGCTCGATCTGTGGCCACCTTGTTCCTGCCGAACCATGGATTTTTGACAACCCAGTCTCGGCATTTTTCTGATACTTCAACGTATAACATTCAGCACCTTTTTCTTGAAAGGTTTATCATCGGGGCCTTTCACGTACGGATCGATCCACACGATCTCGTGGTGCCCATCTGATGGAAAATATTGGTTTCGTGGGTGGCCACGGACGAACCAGCGATGGCTGTATTCCATATCAGATTCACCATCACCTTTCCCCTTGGGGCCTCGTTCGAACTCACGCAGGTCGATGATGGATACCTCTTCCTCGCATGGTTTGGTCTTTCCTTCCCTCTCTATCTGCCGCCTCATTGCCCTTGGTATCTTAAATTTATTTATCCTGAAGATCTTCTCATTCAGGAAGAGGGCCAAGGAGTCTGTTTTTGTCTGAACCACCTGATCGGTTACAACCCACCGCTCACCCCAATTAAAATAAAGAGCCTGAGTGAACGTCATTCCAGATCCGGGCGGGGAAACTGACATGAGAAGGGTGCCGTCAATGTGAACCTTTTCCTGATGGTCTGCATTCTTCGTGTATGCGGTGTACTCCTCTCCCGTTTCGGTTGTGAAATAAAAAGATTGGTACGGGAGAGGCTTGGGCTTTGGCCTATTCTCCTCTGGGGCCTCGATATAGGCCTTGGTTACCTTCAAGGTCATTTCCCTCAGGAGCATGTACGGGTCTTTCTTTATGAACACGACAGGACAGTTCATCATGACACTTGCTATATAAATCTTCTCGGAGGCTGTGAAACTTCGATCTCTCCACTGCCAGAAATTCGGCTTACCAACCATCATTGATGCGAATAATCGCTTCTCTCCAATGGCTTCAGTTGGCGTCTGTATTTTACCTCCCGTAACTTGCAGGGTTTCACAGTACGACAGTATGGTTGGATCTCTATGCAGAAGCTCCATCATCCATTCTTTGTCGGATCCCTGGAACTCTGGAACCTTTGGCATGTTTTCTTCTATAATGCCTTGATCGGTTTCAATGAAGTCATTCATCTTCGAAAAGTCCATCACGGCATTACTGTTAAGAAGAGTCTTCACCTCGTCCGTTGAAAGTCCTTCTCCCACCACCATAGGGTTAGCCATTATCTACCCCCGTAGAGAAATTTTCGATCAGGGTATCTATCTTCTTTTTGGTTTCCTCAATCAGGCCGATTGGTGGGCCATCGGGATCGGGCCGCATCTTGGCCGCATCTCGGTACACGGCAAGCACGTAGCCGATGGCGCGGAAATTCTCTCGATCCAGGGCTACCTTAATTGGTTTCTTCTCGGGTTCCCCAGCCCCGCCATTAGAATCGGCCGCTTTTGATGCCATAAACTCAGCCTCGCCCTTGATGGGCGGCCGTGGGTGTTTCGCTTCATCGTTCATCTCATCCCCGCTTTCCGCATTCTTGCGTTGAATGAATCATCGATCTCTTTCTGAGAAGGCTTTATCTCCGTGTAGTTTTTGGCCATGTTCCTGAAGCGCTAGGCCTCTAGCGCCCCTTGCAGTGTTTTAGTCCTGACTTCGGCCCCAGACTCTTCCGGTGCCGGAGGTGCTTCGGTTTGCTCCGGCGGCGTGGCTTCGTCTTCTTCTGGTACGTCCCGCTCGACTGCTGCTGTGCCATCAAATACTCCTTCCTCTATCCATTGTTGAATGAGAGACTCAACGAATATTGGTGCTGAATTGAGCCATCGAGTTAAAATACGATCACGTTCCTGTTGTTCAGTCTCTCCCCCAATCACCCTGATCTCACCCGGTTTCATGTTGGTGAGGTCAACCTTTGGTTCGTTACGCCGCCTCCATGCGTTCAGGAATTCTTCCTTGAAGGGTTCCCTCAACTCCTCGGGCAACGCTTCCAGACAATGCACATAAATTCCATCGTCCTCGGACTCGGTGGCCGCCTTAACCAGCGGCCCGTTACCCAAGAACTTCTCGAAACATTCGATCACTGTCTCTTGCCGCTTGATGACATCCAGTGCGGCCTCCAGCGATTCGAATAGCTTATTCATTCGCACTTCGTACTTCTCGTCCCTGTCCTGCTGATCATCTATGAACCTGCTGATAATTCCTTCCCAATCCATAGCTTCTCTCTCCCTCTCTAGTGAATGATGTGGTCTTCAAACCCTTCCCTGTAGCCGATTGGCATTGCTCGTCTGCCTTCTAAAATAAATGACTCAAGAAACGTAGGATTCTTGAGGTTCTTCACTGCCAGAGCGCGTTGTTGTCCTGCCTTAATGACGTTAGAGCAAAGTAATTGAAAATTTGCTGTACCTGGAATCTTTGTGCGAAGAGATACCTCTATCGGCACATCAATCATCTGTTGGATGATGGGGTCAGCGTATTTTCGAATAACCTCCTCAATCTCGCTGATAGATTTTGTTCCGCCATCGTGGAGCTCTTTAGCGGCATACCACTGCCACGCTTTTTGTCCCACGAGTGGGACGGTACCTTCATCAACTCTCTTTGGTGCTTCCATTTGTTTCTCCTTGCTTGGGTAAAAATTCCGGGCAATTCCATCCCTGTCTGTTCGGGTTTGCGATGAATCCCATTCTCACGGCAATATCCATCGTGACAGCATCGCTGTCGTAAATAGCTTTCTGGATGTTGCACTGCCATCCATCCTTACAGAATTCACTAGAGCATTTGCTGGTGCAGTTCCACCACTCCCACTCGTCCCGCTGCGCGGAATTCTTGAACGGTTTTGTTCGTGGTGTGTTGACTGTTGGTATTTTGGTTTCGAAGATATCCTCCACCTCACTCACCTCATCATCACTAAAAGCCGTTGACATTGATCACATCCTCCACTTCCTGGATCCGCTGGCCAATCCACTCCATCACGTTCACGGCCATCGAGTTTCCTATTGCTCTATATCTTGGCCCGTCTGGGCAATCCTCTTCTTTTTTCCCACGCCATGGAATTCTGGTGTAACCGTCAGGGAACCCCTGAAGGCGTTCGCACTCGGTGGGTGTCAACCTGCGTACGAGGCCTGAAACCATCTGACAGCCCTGCAGGGAGCCGTTCATGTATGACCCCGGCCCTTTACCATCCCGCTGGTTCAGCGTCTGCGATACCTCGTCAGTGGCCATCGCATGGCCGTAATCTTCTTTACCCATCGGCGGTGATACCTCTTCCTGAACATCGGGATCCTGCCTCGCCGACATGATAAAGGTCTGCTGAGTCATCCCCTTGATTGCCGGGAGGGCACCTGCCACCTTCCCCTCATCACCTATCACCCGAACCTCATGACGGCTGTTCTGAGTGAAGGCCACTGCCGGGGGGGCACCGCCGCTGATGTGCGACTTGTCATGGTTAGCCGCTCGCACTGTGGGTGAAACCTCCTCGGCCGCATCCTGACCGCTATCTTTAGAGGAGAAGGCCACCACTGGTGCGCTGCCGCCCTTGCCCGTATCTCCTGATTGCGACTTCAAGGGAGGCACGACATCTGAGGGTGCGCCTCGGCCGTTCCGAACATACCGTGTTTCGAATACCACTGGATCCTGATCGCCCTTGTCAGCATCGGCCGACAAGGGAGGCGTCACCTGGTTTGGCTGGCCGTCTTTGCCCCTCGTGTAGTGCGAGGGCTTGAAGGCGTACGACTCTGCCGTGTGGTCGTGTTTGGCCACATCCTCTTCCGTTATGCAGAACTCGGCTTCGGTTCGCTCGTTCCCTGTGCGACTTGGGCCAACACCTGACGCAGGAATGGTGGGAGCAACTTTCCCCTTTTGTCTGCTCGGCGCAGGATTCCCGCGCAAGCCTTCTGACTCAAAGAGTACCGCTCCGGCACATTCTGCACCTCCAAGATATCCGACAACGAAGACACGCCTTCGTCTTTGGGGAACTGCTCGGGCATGACCGTGTGTTCGGACATATTGAGCGTCAAGCACCCGGTAGGCCCACCCATACCCGCACTCCTCCAACGCTTGAAGGAACTCTGCGAAGGTGCGTCCTTTGTCGATGGAAAGAACACCGGGTACGTTTTCCCAGACAATCCAGCGCGGCTTAAGTCTTTTTGCAAGTCGGACAAATTCAAGGGTGAGGTTTCCCCTCGGATCATCGAGGCCAGCCCGTTTCCCTGCCACGGAAAAAGATTGGCACGGGGTTCCTCCAACGAGAAGGTCAACTGTTCCGTCTTTTGCGGTGATTTTGGTGAAGTCGCCAAGGTTCTTTACCTCCGGGTGATGGTGCGCGAGAATCTCCGATGGGAATTTCTCGATCTCTGCAAACCACTGTGGCTCCCAGCCCAACGATGACCATGCCGTGGTGGCCGCTTCTATTCCACTGCACACTGAGCCGTATTTCATCTATCAATGGCCTCCATGAATTGTGTGAAGGTGATACCTACATCATCCTTCATTCTTCTCTTTTTACTTTTGCAACGTGGGCATGGAAGCATCGTTGCTTCGGATAAAATCTCTCCCCACCTTTTACCTCTACAGAATGTTTCAATAACCTGAGGAACTAATTTGTATCCATGACATATCGGACAGAAGCTCATTTAGGCATCCTCTCAGGTGAGAATAACCAGATCATGGCAAGGACGAAAGCTATTATCGAAACTACTATTTCCCATGTCATTTAGGCATCCTCTCAGGAACGCACTTAATGCGAATGATTTCTTTTTTATTAAAATGCTTCCTCAGTGAGTGCGCCATGTTAATACACTTATCGAAGCTGGCTTTGCCGTGAGCCTCCATTGAGAAATAAGATCCTCGGTGAGGCGCATCTACTATATTGATCGATGCACCACCTAACCAAAAGACTACCAGTAAATACGTCATTAATTTCTCCCGTCTATGGTGGCTCCTGTGAAACCAACTGGCCACCTGTGTCCCTTCGTGGGCCTTCTCAAGATTGCTACAACATTACATGCCGGCGGCGACTTCACCGGCTTACCATTTAATAGGAATGGCACACGCCCAATCACGCGAACCATCTCTGCCTTGTAGACAATGAACTCATGCCAGCTTGCCCACCTGCCCCACGGCAGGAGCATGCAGATGGTGTCGATGTTGGAGGTGAGTTTTCGGTAATACGCCTTATGATTCTTGAAAAACATTCTTTCCTTAAGAGATGGAATATGTATCTCCCGTACCGCTTTCCGCACCCACGGGAAGACCGGATCTTTCGGCCCCCACGGTGGGTTGAGATATACTTTATTGATCACCTCGGGGTTGGTGAAGCGACTCGGCCATGACGGGTTCCAGTCGAGTGCGTTGTCTTGCTTATTAAGATAGTGGAAGCATTTCTTTGTTCGAATGTCAGCGGCCGCATCGAGGTCGAACGGGCCATACGCTTCGTTCAGGCGGTCATATAAATACTGTGGTGTTTCGTAGGTCGTTTCGCCCATTATAATCCACAGCCTCCATCGCATTCGAATAAAAATCCTGAACTGGCATCGTTATCCATTGTCAAGCGCCCTCTCGTAATCAGCGTTTTCTTTTGGTGTCATGTTCAGTATGCACCCCGCAAGTTCATCGCTTGCATTTTCCATAGCGCGAGTCAGGTTTTCCGCCTCAACTTCCATTCGCCTCAACTGATCTTGAAGCCTTAATGCCTTTCTAACCACGCGCTTTTTAGGTTGAATACCCTCATTGAGGTCGTACGAATCAAGGTAACTGAGACTTATCTTTAATGCCATTTTGTACCTCCCTTTCATTTAATGTAGTACATCAGGAGGCTGGCGTCAACCCCTTTAATTTAGCTTGTCCCGGCGCAAGATACGGAAAAGACTCACCCAAGGACTCCTCTACTTCCTCGCAATCCGCCACGGTCATTATTTTGGAGCTTATCCCCTGCTTCAGGCCAAATTCCACCTCTCGATCCGCACCCGGCGAGGCACCGGGTATCCTGATTATCTCGTCCCATGTGAACATCCGGCGGATAACCTCTGAATCGATGTGGAGAATATCTTCGTAGGGTGTGCCGTAATAATCCTCCCATCTCACGTTCAGGTGCGGGATGTGGATCGGGAATCCTTGTCGATAATAAAACTCGCCTACCATGATGGCGCGACTCACGTTCTCGTGTCGATCGCCGATAGTGAGTGGGCCGGAAATATACTTAAGACTTTTTTGCCATGGACTATGCCGCATCATTCTGACTCCTTGGTTAATAAGTAGGCTTTGATATCTCCAGTTTCTTTCCATTGATTGTACATGGCGCCACCCTTAACATCGATGACGTACGTTCCAATCTTTTTAACAATCTCATCTCGATCCACAAGATCGCCAATGATGTCGTATATGGTTTTTCCGTGCAGCATGCCTCTGTAGTCTTTGTTGATATCCATTACCGTTATCTGGTTCGGGCCAGCATTTGTCTGGAATGGTTTTCCTGCCAAGCCCCTCTCCTTCACGACCCTTAATATCTCCATCTCCACTGTTCGTGAATCACCTCTTTGTAATTCTTTTGTCGATACATCAAAATTATCATCAATGCAGGTGAGTACACCTGTGACAGGATCTCTTCTTAATATTTTAATTCCACTGTCTGTCAGGTAATTTGATTTAACGGTAGCACCCATGTAAATAAGATTCCGCTCCCACTCAATCGATTTCTCCTCGCATATTTTCTTGCCCTGAGATTCGGTGGTCTTCCATACGCAAAATGTATTTCTGGCAGAGTCCACCAGGGCAGTCGTACCACGAACGTGCTGTCTCGCCTGTTCTGGTGTTGTGATATCGATATCATAATTGCCCTTGGAGAAATGGTGAGATATTAGAACGGCGGATCCAGTTTCCACGGCCAGCCGATTAAACTCAGCGCACACCATCGAACCCATGGCCGGATCAGCGTTCACATCCGCATGCACGAGCATGGAAAGCGGATCCAGGATAATTAACTTCACATCGTTCATCTCGAGAATTGCCTCACGTATGCGCGTCCAGTTATCACTCTCGGTGAGTTGCCCATCCTTCATATAGAAGAGTGGGAATGTCACCCCAAGTGATGGCATGGGTATGATTCGTAGTTCGTATTTCGAATCCTTAAACCTCCGTGGCGGCTGTGCTACGTCCACCATATTGATTCTTTCGTGGATGTCTGGGCGGCCATCCTCCGCTGAGAGGAAAACCACATTCCCGTTCTGGGCCACCATCCCACCAAAGGCCTGATCGAACATCGCAGTGCCGTAGGCCACCTTGACCGCTAGATCAAGGAACATAAAACTTTTTCCGGTACCGCCCTCGGCCGCCAGAATGGAGCATGAATTCATACCGAAGCTGCCCTGGATCAGATACTCTCTTTTTGGCGGATGCTCATCATAGCTCTTGGCAGAGAATTCCTCGGCCATAATGTCGATTGGCCTGTGAACAACACCTGCCGCATCGAGAAGTTTCTTGACCTGCTTTGGCTCGCAGTCAGCAGCGTCCCACTTCTCGTCAGCGTCCCTTGGTGGTTTGACCATTAATATCTTGGGGATGTTCATCTTTACGAGATGATCGTAAATCCGCTTCATGTGCTTCATGCCAGCATCATCGTTGTCCGGCCAGAGAATAATTACCTTTCCTTCAAGAGGTGACCAATCAGTCTTCTCGGGCGGAACGGCGGCCCCGCCAATGCTCGTGGTGGGAATCAGGTTGAGTGACATGAGGTAATCAACGCACTTTTCTCCCTCCACGATGACAACGGTGTCGGCACCATTGATGCCTGGCAGGTTATAAAGCGGCCGAAGGTAACCTTCTGGAATTGTTTGCGAACCGTCAGGGAACTCAGGGTAGAATTCCTTTTTCCCGTTTGAGTGGGCCACCTTCTTGATGGTGAGAATGGTATTTAGATCGTAGTCTTGATAATTATAAAGCGTTACTTCCGATGTCGGAACCTGACTGAGATCCACCCCGGCCGGAATGAGAGATGAAGTGATGATAGTGGGATTATCAACTGCCTCTTTTATCGTAGGCACTCCAGCCCATCCTTCAAGCTCTGGGAGCGCCTCCTTGAAACTTTTTCCCGTAGCCTTACAGTAGACATCAATCAGGTCGCCAGTGAAGTCTCCTGTAGCGAAATCACCACCAACACCCTCCTTGCCGGGCGTGATATTAAAACTCGCAGATTTGCCGTCACCGCCCTCAACGGTGCCAACTTGAAACTCATGTCCCTTTAGCTTTCCCTCAGGAAAGAGCCATTGCAAGAACTCAAGCGCACTTCTGTTCAGGTTTGCTTTTAAATCTGCTATTCGGTGCGGGTTGACCTCTTTTCGCTCCTCGTCAAAGGGATTAAAGTTCAAGCCCATTCCGGTGTACCCGCCTCTTCTTCCTTTTTCCAGCAGATTGCATTGAAGTCGCAATATTTGCAGTGGAAGTTATTTTTGTCGGTATATCCACGAGGTATCACCTGGCCAGCATCGGTTGCCTCCAGGATTCTGGATGCCTTGGCAACGAGCGAGTCGGCGAAGGCTGGGTGATGCTCGACCAGTTCAATATAGAGTTCGGAGTTGTCCTTGTTCATCATCACGAACAGTGCCGGGTTAAGCAACTTCATACATTTCTGGTAAAACTGAAGTTGCGCGTAGTACGTTGGGTTGGCCGTAGCTACGCCAGTATCAACAAATTTCTTGAAGTTTGAATGCTTGATAGACTTGGCCTCAAAAAGGGCCGGGTATGCCATGATCTTCGGCCCGGCATCCACAATGCCATCCACATGGCCTTGCACACGGCCGCCGCCCATCTCGAAACCATACTGCTTCCCGCCTGGTTGAACAGTGTGAATATTGAACCCGGCATCGCACAGGAGCTCTTCAATGTAATCCTCTACCTTGTCGCCAAGGCCCCAGATACGAACCATCCGCATTTCTGGGATTGCCTTCGCCTTGGGGGCCAAGAGGTTGTATTGAATCTTCCTCTCGCACTCGTCACCAAGGCCGGAGCCGCCAATGTAATCTCTTGGCTTTTGCTTCTTGAATTTCCTGAGCTGCCCCTTCTCGATGGCCTTGAGGATAGGAACATTATTGTTGTTCATAATCGGGACTGGCATGTCTTCTCCTTATGTCTTTTGCTATGGCATTTTGGGCAAAGCCAAATAACAACCAGTGGTTTATTGTAATCTTCGTGGTGACCATGCGCGCTTACAGTAGAATCGCATTCCACACATGAAGTCTTGATTAAACGGCCATCTCTAACCGCATTCCCTACGATGGCATTGGCTTGTCTTTTCTCTGGGTTATTTTCTTTCCATTTATTGTTAGCCTTTCTTTTTGAGTTCCTTCCATTAACGGTTTGAACGTATTGTCGTGACTTTTCTATTCTGTGTGGAAGTTTGTTTCTTGCTCTATCTCTTGCCTTGAATCTTTTAATATTTTCAAGTCGGTACAGCCGCATATATTCCCTTGTGCATTTCCCGCACTTACCTAAACGCCCATCCGCCATCGTAGGATGTTTATAGAATTCAGTCAGAGGCAAGGTCTTTTCACACACAAAACAAGTTTTCATAGCCACCTCAGAAGGGAATATCCGAATCATCAATAGGGCCTGGAATCGCCGGATCTGTTGGGTTGGGCCACGGCATATCGGCATCTGTTACTGGCCCCGTGCGCGGCGGATCCGGCATGGGCGCAAGGCTAGTGCCGTCTGGGATGAGGCCACCACCAAATACGTTTGGCGGTGGAATAACATTGTCCTTAGCCTTATTGATCGCCTGTTGCGCCTTCTCAGCATCGCCGTCAGGGATTGGGGTGCTTACCTTGATATCAAAAAACAGGGGGTTGTCTCCATCTGGAATTTGCTCCAGCTTCATATTCTTTTCGAATTCAAGAATAGTGGTAATGATAAGCCTTTTGATTTTATCTTCCGTGAGGTCAGACAACCTCAAACCCCAACCGAATTCACCCATCAGTTTTCCCATAGCAGGAAGACAGGCGCCCAGCGCGTGGTTTTCCTTTTCACCAAAGATGTCGAGAGCGGAGGTGTAGACCGTTTCCTCTCCCTTATTGAATTCCCACTTATCTACCATCTTAGAATTGGCCACGATTATACCTCGCCACACACACCTTCCTGAGGAGGGTGATGTTCTTTAAGGAGCAATACCGAATAAACATTGCGTCCAGGGGCGAGGGTTTGCAGTTTTCCAGCATCCAGGCGGCCAGCCTCGTGATTACTACGTTGTAAGCTTTACTGTCATCTATCGAGGCAATAAGACTGGTCATGTGCGTAGAAACCTCCTGTAGCGTTGACCCGTACTTGCCACCCCGAATTTTGTGCGCAATCACCTTGCCGAATTTGTGGTAAATCTCCGGTGCTTTCACATCCATCTTGGATGTCACATCACCACCAAGAGATAGATTCCCTCTGGCCACATGTGCGTGAGCTCTTTGTCGCCGCCAGCCCACTGACGAGGCGGCAGCCGTAACGCTATCCCCCTTATTCAGTCTGGATTGAATCTTTTTAAGCGTTGACTTCGTTTCTTTGTCCATTTCCTCTCCTCTCCATTTCACTTTCTATGACGGTACCGAATTTCCGGTATCCTTTTGTAAACGAGATCATGCATGACGCTTCGTATGAGCTTTCAGGGTTCCCATCCCCGGCCTCCGGGTTCCACTGCATTTTCTTGAGCATCTCAAATTGCTTATTAGATGGTGGCTTGTGATGCCAGTGGGCCGACTTTTTCGATGAGGTATCATCCTCGTGGGTAGACATGTAATTATTGCAATGAGCAAAGGCTACTGCCTGTTTACCCACTCCCAGAATTTGCGCTTCCTTTTGCTTTTGCGGGATCCCGATGGCCATCCAGAGGTCTTTGGATATCTCGCCGATGGCTACCATATGCTCAAATCCATTTGCCACCATCGTGGTTATCGGGCATCCAGACATAAGTTTTGTGACCTCTACCCACCTGAATGGCGAGTTGCTTGTCAGGTTGACGGCCACCATCTCGAAATTCTTTATCCTCACCTTTCCAGTTTCGGCATCCCCGCGCATATCCTTCTTGCTGGCCTCCTCTATGGCCTCGAAAATATGGGCACCACAGCTAGGGCAATATTCGTCATTATCATGGACGATGACGATCTTCTCGCACTCAGGGCACCGAACATATACTGCGCTCTCGCCCTCTCCGCGCAGCGCCTTGATCTTTTCGAGGTTCACATCTGACCGGAGGGTGCCATGTGTTTTGATGCTGTCGCCGAAATCCAGCACCATGCAATCAACCTTGTCCATCCACATGTCTTTCTCTTCCACGATAGGCCGAAGGCCTCGGCCGATCATCTGGATCATCGTGGACTTGGCCGAACAGGAGCGCATGAGCATCACACAGTTGACGGTGGGGCAGTCGAACCCTTCAGTGAGGATCCCTACATTAAATAAAACCTGATGCTCACCCCTCTCAAACTGATCGGTGATGGCCGCATTCACCTTGTCTGGCAGGTGCGAGTGGATGAAGTGCGCCTTGTGACCTCTCTCATTAAAGAGGTCAGACATATCCACCGCCTCTTCAATGGTGGTGCAGAAGCAGATGGTGTGCCTCTTGGAGGCCATGCGCTCCCACTCCTCGGCGATGCGGTACCGCATAGGCTCATAAATGCCGGCCAGCTTCTCGTTCCGCGCTTTCTCGGACATCCTCTCATCGCGCAATCCATCTATTTCCTTGTCGAGGCCCATGCTAACCACGTAGCTATCGGGCGGCACGAGGTAGCCCATCTCGATCAAGAAATCGGTTTCAATCTTGTAGGCCACGTTCGTGAACACATCGCCAAGGCCTTTGCCGTCAGCCCTATCTGCCGTGGCCGTGAGGCCAATCACTTTCAGGTTGGGATTAACTTCCCGGTAATGCTCGATGGTTTCCGTGTATGTATCTGCGGCGGCGTGGTGCGCCTCATCTATAATAAGATAGTCAATGACTGGGATGAGTTCGAAGTTGCCATCACCTGAGAGTGTCTGGACTGTAGCGAATATCACCTGCCCATTAACATTCTTCTCGTTACCTGTCAGGGTTCCGGTATTCAACAGGAAATCCGGCGCCACGCGCAAGAATTTCTCGGAGTTTTGCTTCACGAGGTTTAATCGATGCTGAAGAACTACGGCTATCCCTGACGAGAAGAGCGTGTCTTCGTTGTCACCTATTAAGCGTCTTATGATTTCGGATAAAATTATGGTCTTGCCAGCACCCGTGGGTGCGATGATTAGCGTATCGAAGAATTTAGCGATCGCCTTCAGTGCTTCCTTAACGCAGTCTTCTTGGTATTGACGTAAAATCATACTGACCCCAGTGGGGCCAGCCCGGAGCGTGAAAGCCGTTTTTTACAGTATCGCAAAAGGAAGCCGATCCCTTATGCTCCGGGCTGGCCGTGCGGTCATGATTGCCTTTATATAGAAACAGAGCCGCGGATACGCCCAGCAATCATGACACGATTAAAGTTTACCCAGCCCAGTCAGGGCGGGTGCCATCCGGGGCACCCGCAGGTGCGCCGGCCGGAGCCGCAGGTGGCGGCGTGAAGCCCATACCACCAGCCGCATTCGCTGGAGCGGCGCCCGGAGGTGCGGCGGCAGTTCCAATCGCTGGGGCTTGTGTGGCAGGAGCGCCCGGAGGCGCGGCCTGTGGTGGCCCGTTGTGCCAGTCAAACCAGTCTTTGTGATCGGGCGGGATGCCAGCTACGAGTTTGTTTTTGGCCCCATAGCCACCGCTGGCATCTTCCACGCCAACCTTTCCAAGGAAAACGATGCCATCCAAATCCGCCCAGTCGTTTTGAAGGATGCGAGCCGCTGCGCTGTTTTGATCGTTCGCATCAGAGCGAATGCCACGCGCAGATTCGATAATCTGCCTTGTCAGGCGGCCAGTAACAACTGCGCCTTTCGATTGACCTTTGCCGTTCTGGGTTCCACCCTGGACGGTCTGGTTATTTCTGAACCAAGAATCTTTGTGATCCCCGTTCACAACAACGAACTTCCATTTCATGAAATACACGTTGGAGTTCGGCTGAGAGGAAGGGAAAAACAAATTACTAGCAGGATTTGCGTTCGCGGCATCTCTCTCAATTTCGAGCCTGAGAGTAAGTACCGTGTCTTTTGGAATAACTTCATGCTCACCAGAACCTGCATAATCTTCACCACCAAAATCTAATGGACTCATGATACCTGCTCCTTTTCAGGGGGGGTAGACTCTTCCGATTCGGCAATCTCTGCCGGTGCGGGAAGGTCAAAGTTTAAAGACTTAAAGAGATCGGCTGATCTTGGCGCTTGTAGCTTCTTGATGAGGGCACCTAAATCCGGCTTCTCAACCACCTCCAGTTTTCCTGCCCTATCTTTTGCCGGTAAACCCCAAGGGTTTATTTTCCGGCAAACAAATGCGCGATAAGGATTCGGGGTGAATTCGTCCATGAGTGTCATCGTGATCAATTCATCCACGATGCCCGGAAGTTCATCTCCGGTTTTTGAACCCTCGATCTGGAGGTTGTAACTCTGGAAGCCATTGTCATCAGTTCGCTTGTTCAAGATCGACAAAAAGATGACATGCATGTGCCTGGCTTGCTGAAGCTGGGTAAGCCATTTCATCATATTTTGGCCGTGCGTTCCGTAGGCCTTTCGACCATCCTTCATGCCTTCAGCCGTGTTAGAGGTTTCCTGAAAAGAAAGACGGCCCGTGTGTGTCAGGCTGTCAACGAACAGGTATTCAAATAACCCTCCCTCAATCTTCTCGTAGAGGGCTTTGTATTTCTTTTTGCAATGCTCGAAATGCACTCCGCTGTACTGCGTTTTAATCTTGGCCAGTGCCGGGTTGACGCCACCAATCATTACAGCCAAATCCGTGCATTCTTCCCACGTTTTAGGCCGAACCGTAGTGCCTTCCCATTCATCCACCGCCAGATCGCCAGCTTCAAGATCGACAAAAAGCGTACTTTTGGGCGGAAGAGAAAAGAGTTGAGTTGTTTTCCCAATCCCATGAGAGCCAACAAGGGCAATCTTTTGCCCTCGCTTCTCCTTTTTTCTTTCCGTCTTGGTCACCATGTCCATAGCTTATCGCTCCTCTATTGAGAAGGTAGGCTCGGACGCTGTGACCGTACGGCCGCCATCCAGTTTATCCTTCACCATGGGCGCGGCCTTGTCGTACTCGGTTTCCTTGATGCTGAATTTCGCGTTGATGTAAGGTGCGGCTTCTGGATCGATCTTTTGCAGGTTTTCGAGATGCCCCTGATCCCACTCCACCTTCTTTTTGATGTTTATTTTGAGGGTGTGAAGTGGCCCGAAGTGCTGACTCACCGTTCCGGTGTCCTTGCCTTCAAGGGCAAAGAGATGTTTGGTTGTTGCGTGGTGATGTTTTGCTAGAAGGGATTGAACTCTTTTCTTTGCAGATTGGCCCAGCTTGATTGTTGCCTCGGCCAGTTCCATTACTTCTTTGCCGAATGCTGGATTGTAATCCTCGTCCGGCCCTAGTGTCTTCAGTATTTCTTCCAGTTCTTCCATGGAAGTCTGAAGCTTCGTCTTTGCCATGTTTCTACTCCTCGCAGGGCGTAAATTTTGATCAGCTTGGCCTCGCCGCGCTTCTCGTTTTGCCGTGCATTTGGGAAATTAGAATTTACTGCGCTGCCGGAATTACCCGGCGATTCATGATGTTTCCTCCTTTAGTAAGTCCATGGAACTAAATGTAAATTCAAGTGACATTAAACGTACACTCAAATAACAGGACAGTCAACCTATTTTACTTCAGTTATAAACACATCATATAGTGCCTCGACAAGTTTTTTCTTCAACCTGTAGACTGGATTTTTTGCAGTATAATCAGATTTCACATCCTCAACGATGGTTTTCCCTTTAGAATCAACGTAAACGAAGTCTGCCAGGTAGTAACAAATCTTCGCGTCATTGACGATGCAATCAAATTTAACCTGCAATCTTAATTCGGTTATTTTGCCCTTATTAAGATCCTCTTTTAGTTGAAGGTAACGAATCGCTTCCTTTTGGGAATCGAAAGTGATACCGTCAGTGACCGTTTTCTTCGCACGGAATTTACTGTGAAACCTTCGTACCATGAGAGAGAGGCTCCAAATGGATAGAAAAGAAGTTCTCCATATGACATCTGAGAAGATAAATGAACTGGCAGAAAGTGTACGCGATGAACTGGAAGTGTCAAAGCCGGAAGAAATTTTCGGAACGATCCTGATTTGCCTGACCAGGCAATTCAAGGCGGCGATTTCAGTGAGAGAGTTGGCCTACGGTTTGAATTCCGTTGCCGCCATGATTCTCGAGAACTCATCCGATGAAGATAAATTGTTCAGACAAATGTTTCCGCGCATGCCGGATGGGTTTAAGCCTACTGATAATTAATAATTTCCACCAGCAGATGCTTTAATGCGCTCGAAAATTTTCTGCGTTCTGGTGTTTCTTCCCGCTATACCTAAATCGATTTCCTTCTCGACCTGCGGCGCCGCCTGTGGTGCGGCCTGCGGCGGTGCGGCCTGCGGTGCCGCCTGTGGTGGCGTTGGGTCTGCGATAGGATCGCCACCAGGTTCAACGCCAACAGGAGCTTCTCCTGCACCTGCTCTTCTCGCTGACTCTTTGGTGATTTCCTGTAAAGAATTAAAATCTGCGCCTGTCTGGCCTTGTTCCGTAACAGTTGGATCTAACCCGATTTTTTCCAAAAGCTGGTTCAATGCATCCGGCTCGTTTGCTAACTCTGTTTTTATTTTGTCAAGAATTGGGCCTGCGTGGATAGTCGATCTACCCACCCCCCGCCAAGGCGGAACAGTCACTCCACCCATAAGCCATTTCTTTCCCCAACCTACTTGCATTAAAAGGTTGACGACCTTCATTTTACCAACAGTCGAAAGCCCTTTTATTAATTCGCCGCTCATTAATTGATGGATCACCATTCCGGCTTGAAGGCCACCAGCCGCACCAGCGGCTTGGTCTGCCCTTTGCCTTGACGCTGAAACGATTGCAATATCTTTTAATTGGCTTATTCTTTCCGGGCCTATGATGGCATTTAACCTTACCTCGGAACTAGCGAAATCTTTACCGTATCCAGTTTGGAGTAGCTCTAGAAACTTATCTCCCTGTGCCATGGTGGCTGGCTTTCCTTCGCTTAACGCTTTAGCCACTTCCATTGCGGTTGGTTTTCGATAGGAATCCTGAAGAATCGTCTGGACGGCCTTATCCTGAATCGCACTGCGTAATTCTGGGGAAAATAACTCCATCACTTCTCGTATCTGCGCTGGGTTCCCGCTCTCCATCATGTGCCTGACGAACGCATCTGGCTGTATGGAAGACTCTCCAGTCTCACCTTTAACAAACTTCTTGAGAATTACATTTTGAAATAATTCTCTTTCTTTCGCTTCTATTTGAGCCGCTTTCTTTAGTCCACCTACAAGATTGTTCGGGTAATCCCTGACAACGCTAAGGGGAAGGTTTCCATGTTTCGCTTCTAATGCCTTGGTTAATTTCAGAATTTGCTTTCCATCATCGCCAAATACTATCTTGCGCATTTCAGGCCCCAACCCCCTGACCATCCTATATAAAGTCTTCGGATCGAAAGCATCGTAGGCCATATTGTTTTGGGCCTTTTCGAGCATATCGTCAAAAATCCCTCTTCTGATTTGGCCCCATTCATCCGGCTTTAACATGGTTCTTAATTGCCGGGCCAGCTTTACGCTTCCCCTACCATTCGACAGTTTCTCGATAAGTCCAAGAGCATCAATTTGACCTGCCTGAGATGCCTCCCTAAAGAACCCTGCGATTTCAGGTGTCTGGAATTGACCTGCGTTTTCCTTGTAAAACGAAGACGCATCATCCAGTGCTGAACCCAACAAACCTTTCTTGCCACCCGGAGCAAGGGCGATACCAGCGTCCAGATCTTTTGTGAGAGCTTCACCTATTTTTTTTAAATATCTCGTGCTGATACCAGGCAGGCCCTCGCCTTTTTGGATAGCATCGTAAACGATTTTTCGAGCTGAAATAATCGCCTCGAAAGTTTGCGTTTCACCCAGTTTTTCATGTCCCTGTAGAAATCGCCTAACTTCAGGCGGCATGTAAGCAGATGAGGGTTTTCCTGGCGTGACCTGCTGAGTTGTAATGGGCCTACCGAATTGGTCAAGAATGCCAGTCGGAATATCCTCAACAACATCCTTTTCCTTCATCAGGTCTTTTATTATGTTCCTTGCCTCACCCTTGGTGTTTGACGTTGGGATGAAACTCCCGCCTTCTGGTACTTCAGTTTTGATAAGGGATCTAACCTGATTATAGTATTTTTCAGCGGTATTCTTAAACCAATCCCTTTTCGCCAAGACGGCTTTCACACCCACATTACCAGCAGCCTCCGCTCCTTCAATAATTGGAACGGCAGTGGTAGATGGAAGAAGCGTGGCCTCTTCTGGATCAAAAGATTTGCGGGGGGTGACCATGCCTTCCCTGACAGACTCCACTCCCTCGTGAACGGCTTTTTCTGTTTCGCCTCTTGCGGCAGTTGCTTGTGCTTGTGATGCTTTCACAGCACCATCTACTTGGTTGAGGATATCTTCCCCAACTTCCATGGCTGACACCTGCCGTCCAGAGACATTCCCTTGCGCATTATTGAGCGCAGTCTCTTGCGCCTCCATGATTTTAGCCATATCGCCACTAGGGCCTGGAACCTTTGCGCCAGCCGACTCCTGCCGAAGAAGTATTGGTGAACCTAACTGCTGTCCAGGCGTTAATTCGATCTTTGAATTGGCTCTCGGGCCAATGCCTGCGTACGGAATTTCGCCGACTCTCTTTGCGGCATCTCTTATGGCAATATTTGCCGGGGCGTTCGCATCTCCGGCAAGCGGAGAAACGATAGTTTGCGCTCCACCCCTAAATACCTTAAATAACCCACCAAAAAATGTCCCAAGGGCTGCGTCCCATGCGGTACCCCAAGCTCTTCTGATCGCTGTCTTCTCGAGATCGATAGGCACATCTCTTGCGTATTTGGCGGCAACCTCAACAGAACCAGCGGCTGCCTGACCACCAAAAGCGGTCAGAATAGACAGCCCGACAATCCCGCTCCATGTGAGAGCCGCTGCCGCTGCTGTTACGGTGGCAGGTGCGAAAATTGCCGCGGCGATTCCAACCCCAATGGCTCCAGCAGTCTCTATGGCAGAACCGGTAAAATCAGCGAGATCTTTCCACTGAAGCCCTCTTTCATCGAAAAGTATTTCCTCTCCGTTGGGAGCCTTGAAAATATAATCGCCAGTTGAATTCTTTCTCCAATTCGGCCTACCTTCAGAGTCGTTCCCGAATATTTTTTGCATAATGGCGTCTTTTTCGGTTGGATGAAGTCCAACCTCGGCCCTTTGTGCGTACGAGGCTCCTTTTGTTAAATTCACACCAGGATTTGCCGCCTCGTACGCTTTGAGTTCTTTTCTTTCCTTATGCTTCCAATAATCGCTTTGCTTGGGGCCAAGATCCATGCGATTCATTTCTTGCGCGCGAGATGGTGGCTTCTGTCCCGTGACCTTCGATGTAATACCTAAAAGAGTGTCAAAATCTGCCATTATTTTTCACCCTTGGCTGTGTGCGCGTTAAGTTGATTAGTGAATTCCTCTGTAGTCATGTTTGGATAAAGAGAATTCATCAATGACTTACCAAGCTCGTAATTCAATCCTTTGTTCAATACGGCTATATGTATTTCAGGAGCCGTCCAGTCGATATACGGTTTCCGGCCAAGCTGTTGTGCGCCTCCACGGATCGTATCCTTGATGAATGGAAGCAATGCTTTCATCTTTGCCACGGCTGAGGGAATACTTTCACCAACCCCAAGTCCAGCGAACATCGGAAGCATTCTCCTGGTATCACTTTCCTTCAATCTATTCTTGAGTTCAGTTTGCATGAACCTCAATGCGCGATTTGAAATTTGACGAAGTTCACTTCTTCTCCTGACAACACCGGGCCACGCAAGTGCGCTAGTCCACTGACCGGCATACTTTGTGAGGCCTTCGTATATATTTCCCCTGAAGCCAACGTCCATTTGTGTCAATTCATTTATTGATTTCGATATCTGATTAATTAACTGTGTCCCGGTTCTTTCTATGACAGCAAAGTCTGTCTGTGTTCCTCTTGTCGGAGGTGGCGTACCAGTGCCCATCATGGCGACTCCGGTGTTCATATCAACCTGTGCCCAGTAGTTTTTGGCCTCCTCGCCATAACGGCGCCGCTTCAACTGGGCCATCAACCCCTTTATCTTCTCATTTTTATTTGGGTCTTTGCCTTGATTTATGAGTTTCTTGGATCGATATTCGATTTGCCTAAGGAGTTTATTGCCAAGTTCGTTCTCGCCACGCATTTCCGCTTCTTCTTTTCTCACAGAAGATTCAGCGATAGCATCCTCTATCTCCTCAAGGACACTTGGAGTAATTTTATCGATGCCTCCTGAAAACTTCACAATATCTTTCCATTTCTTATGTAGAGCTTTGTCGCCCGACTTGAGGACGATTTTTTTGGCCTCTTTAACATTTGCCTTATGCTCTTTATGTAATGAAACCTCCCCAAGAAGATCGTTTAATGGGGCTTGTGGAATTTTACCTGCGCCATACTCTTTCCTGAGTGCTTTAAACTTTTTTTGGTGAACAGAATTCCCGTCAGTCATAATTGACCTTGCCTGAGAATTATAGATAGTCCTTTCCTTATCAGCCGCTTCTCTCTCTGTCTTCTTCTTTTCTTCTCTTTCTTTTGTAGCTGCCTCTCCCAACTTAGCAGTCCGGTAAATTTCCTCTAATTCAGATAATGATGTTTCTTTACCCACAGACCCGTTCACGTAATCGGTTTCTTCTAGGGCATTATTCGCCACAATATCCGCAGTGTCGGCGATACCTTTCCTTAATTTCCTTTTTTCTGTACGTTTTTCTTTTGCAAGAGTTCTAAATTCACCTGCTAATCTTGCATTTGCGGAGTAAACAGCCCTTGCGTCAGCCGACTGGCGTTTAAGGCGAGATTCTCGAGCTGCGGCATTCGTGGCGGCTTCCTTCATACCGGCCGCATTTCCGGCCTCAAGGGCCGCTCCGATGTCCCTGAAGGTGCCAGAGGTGGTATTTGAGGGATTACGCCCCCCTTTCATCAAAGAGGCCCCCATGGCCATTAATTCGGCTCTGGATGGCATTTGGAAGCCTGTTTCGGCCTCTGGCTCGCTCATACTGTTTTTAATGGCCTGCAAAGAGGCTAATCCTGCCATTACGAACCCTCCAACTCAGTTTCGAGGTATTTCCAGTTGGTGCCATTCTTGATGTGATATATAGCGGTTGCACTTACGTCAAAATCTTTCGATATTGATCGATTTGATTCACTACCAGAAATCCTGCGTCTTATTTCAATGACATTTTTCTCCGTCAATTTTGACATATGATTACTTGATCCACGGCGATACAATTCGTTAGATGCGGCATGCTGTGCATTTTCCTTTTGTGTTACATATTCAAGATTACTAATATTGTTATTTAATTTATTAGTGTCCTTATGGTTAACATTAAATCCTTTTGGACGAGGGCCTAAAAACGCCTCTGCGACAAGGGAATGTACCATCCGAATCTTAATGCCTAATTTACCAAGACCAAGACGCACATGATAATACCTACCATCACACTGTGGTTTCAATACCTTCCCGACAGTAGCCCTCATTCCGGGTTTTATGCGTTTTACCTTGCCCGTATTAGAGACAGCATAACATCCATCAGGCGTATCTACCCACTTCTCAAGTTCCACCACCGCCCCCTTTAACCAAAGCCGTAGAGCCAGAATTATTATTCAAACTGGCATTACTTGAGCCTGCCCCGGCATCAATGGTGCCATCAACGATTAGAAGTAGGCCGCCGGCCGCCAGAACAATCCCGGCATCCGTCTGACCATCCAGGCGAATCGTTACCGCCTGACTCGGCTTCACCAGCATGTTTTTGATTGTGGCAAGTTGCGCCATCGGAATAACAGAGAAGGTAGTGCCATCTCCATCGTCAGCTTCCTCGTAGGAGAAAACCTGAGACTCATCGATAGACACTTCTCTCCGGTACGGCGTTCCCGGTACCGGCACTCCATCAATTTCACACGTAACAGTCGTTACCATTTTTGGCATGATTAAGCCGCCTTCTTTGGCGCGAATAAACCGGCTGTCGCTAATCCGGTACCCAAAGCCTGAGAGAATGGATTCGGGAGAGGCGCAGCGGAAACCGATAACGTCTGGCCACCGGATGGCGTTCCCCTGAGAATATCCGAAACAAAGCTCGTGCGCTGATACGGCTCGTAGGCCTTCTGCAAGGAAGACTGATACGAAGCGTCTAGGCCGGCCTGCTCGGCCGCTCTTTGCACTCCACCCGTAGCAGAAAGGGTGTTCACATCCTGCGTGTTCAAGGAGGTGCCCATCTGACCCAGAGAACCAAGGCCCTGCGCGAGGTTTCCTTGTCCCTGCGCTACGTTTCCGTAGCCACTGCCAATCGAGGCCATCTGGCCACCAATCTTTCCGTATTGCTGTCCGGACTGGTTGTACCCCTGAGATGCCTGCAGGGCCGTATTTTGCGCCTGATTATAATTCGCGTTATTCAACTGAGCGACAACCTGATTGCGCTTGTCGGCCGTGTTACGAAGATGCTCGGCCTCGGCAATACCAAACCTTGAACCACCGAACGCGCCAGCCTGAATACCCGCCGCGGCGATGCCTTGCTGATCGATATCTGACTGACGGTTGATCTCCGCAAGCGATGTATCGATGACATCTTGCGTGTAGGGGTTCTGGTAAGCCTGACTGCCAGTTTTCATTCCTTCAATGGCTGCCAATCCCTGATTGGTTGGATCCACCCCACGGCGAGTGAGATCCAGCCCTTCACCAATCGCGCCAGTCTGCCCGGCGTACTGTCCGGCCGCATCGTCATAAAGACCACTAGCCTGGTTGAGATATGGTTGGTAAGAACCAACACCGCTATTTGCCAGACCGAATGCGCGTTCTTGATCGGGATTAAATCCAGCTACCTGCTGAGTTGGAATATCAACTCGGTTAGCCGCAACACCACGCGCTTCTTCCATCAACTTAATGGTCTGCTCTTTGGTGAACGGATCTAAAAACTGAACTGATTGTTGAACTGTTTCTGGGAAACCCTGAGCCATGACTAAGCCCTCCCCTCAAGTTGATGCATCATTTCGTATAGGGGTTGAGGCCCACCTGCGCCGTCCACCGCATCTTTTGTGAAAACAAATTCCCCCTCACTCAACATGGCGGGAATGTCATCCTGCTTTGGAAGCGGCGATCCGCCATGAGCGTAGCCGCCACCAGCATAGCCTTCTGGATCTTCCATTGGCATATTCTCTTTGATCGCTCGCGTGTGCATCTCATGTCGCCTGGCCTGATCCTTTGGCAACTTGATGCCCCATTCTCTTTTCTTGGCGATGATAGCCTCTTCAGTGGGAACGCCACCATTCATCTGGATCCACATGGCAATCTGCCCATCGATATCTTCCGATGGATTTCCGCCACCAGGCTCTACTGCTTGACCAACAGACCGTGGCGTCATTGTCTGACCTACCGAACCCAGCCCGACATCCCCACCATCAGCATATCCCTCGATATATCCGCCATCGGCATATTTTCCGATATATCCACCATCGGCCGCATATACAGGATCGGCATCATAGGCGCTGATATCCATCTTCTGGATTTCTTTCTCAGATAGCCCGTAGAACACGCGAAGATCTGCCAATTCTTTATACTTGGCTCGCATGTTCGGATCGCCTGCTTTCCAGAGGCGCTCGGCCTGCTTATAGGTAGCGTAGTCACTCGGCTGGCGGCCTTTGACCTGCTCCCCCTGCGCTCTCATCTTATCGATATCATCCTGCTCGCTACCTTCCAGTTCTTCCTTGCTGAGGAAGTACATAGCGGTACCAAGCGGAACGCCCGGATTGCTTTTCATGAAGCTCATGATAGAACCAGAACCTTTGTTGGCCCCGGGGCCCTTAATGGAGCTATTAAGCCTACCAAGGTCGAATTTAGATCGATCTCCCGGCAACATCCCAGCCCGAAGTGCTGTTTGATCGTTCTCGAGTGCCGCCAAGCCACTTGGGGGGTC
>Ga0255047_10000419_pt1 | contig 34489 bp, 48 predicted proteins | sample JV7_2_1_MG_FD_183640 | JGI IMG/M metagenome (GOLD analysis project Ga0255047, IMG submission 183640) | Seawater microbial communities from Jervis Inlet, British Columbia, Canada - JV7_2_1 | ecosystem: Environmental > Aquatic > Marine > Inlet | place: Canada: British Columbia | collected 2016-10-06
TGGCCCCCCCATACAATAACAAAAGCTTATAGCTCTGTTGTGAGAATGAAAATCCCTGCAGATTTGTTCAAGACTTTTCCAGCTGAGAAGATGGAGAAAGCTGCTTGTTTAATCATGTTGGTAGGATCATTTGTAGACTGGTTTCCAGATTCTTTCAAGAAGAACTCAAATCCTCTAGAACCGCCTTGTCCAGCGATGTCTGCAACACCATATGCTTCGTCACCAAATAATAGTGAACAGAACATATTAGCTGAAGAGTCAGCTAGTGTGTTTCCAGAAAGTGGATACTTGTAGGCCAAATTTGTTGAGATGATTTTCGTTTGTCCGATTACACCTTCATCAAATGGTCTTTCTTCCATACCAGACTTAGATGTTGGACTTACCCAACCTTTATAAGCTGATGATGTTTTCAGTTGATATATTGCTGCAGGATGAGCAATAAATCGGTAGAATCCATCGCTTAGTGGTGGAACGTCTTTTTCTGCTAAAACTGTGACACCATGCAATAGTGTTTTAACTGTTAGTGCTGAAGAGCCTAAAGTTTCAACTAGAGCTGATTGTGCTACACGAGCTTTGTTGTGGTACATGGGGAATCTATCACCTGCTACTGATGCATCGTGTGACCATACTCTTGCTGTTCCACCTGTTGAATTTAATGTACCGCCGTCGATAGCCAAATTGTCCATATTTACTGCTGATGCACTTGCGACATCCGCAACACACATACCAATATTATTTCTAACCAGGATATCTAGTGATCTTTGAGCGTTTGACTTAACTTTTTTAGCTGCTTGAGTAAGTGGATTTGAAATACCAACTAAACTCAATTTACGTGAAAGTTGAACGTATCCGTCTCTTTCATTCAAGGTAACGCTAAGAACCTCTGAGGAAAGGTACATTTGTGTCGCAGTAAATTGGTCCGTATTGTTTGCAAACAATGGACTGATTTTTCTATAACGAGTGAATTGTACTGTATCAGAAATTCCTCTTGGAATTGTTTCACGGTAGGGCGCTTCACCATAAAAAACTGTTCTTGCTTCGAAATCCTTTAGGATATTCTTGGTGTAGAAAGTTTTAACGGCGTTCGATAATGCTGCTTGGTCCGACTGTTGGTCTGCCATATTTTTCTCCTTATGTCGAAGAAATTACAAAATCTAAAATATAGGGACGTTGACGCCTCTTTCCTTCATATATTCTAAATACTCATTGGGGTCCGAAGGCTCTTCCTTGAATTTACGTGTATTCAAATTACCGCTCTTACTATTATTAATAGATCCTGCGCTTTTCTTTTTCCTTACCACGTCATTATTGTCTTTTGAATTAACCTTTGGCGTGTTAAGAGAAAAATTATTTTTAAATACTTCTAACACTGTATTTTGTACCCAATTAGGGTCTATCTCCAGTGTATTACGGATTCTTTCTTCTTGTGTTTTCCCAGAGGACTCGAATTTATTTTCAAGAAAAGGTTCTAACTTCCCAAATAAATCTGATTCTTGTTGTAATTTCTCAAACGTTTTTTCGTTTTGCTCTTTATTGTACTTTAGTTGTTTCTCTATAAAATCTCGTTTGTTAGCTTCCCGTGACTCGATTTTATTGGATATCAACTTTTCAATTGCTTCCACATCATTCTTATCATATTGAGCTAAAAAGGCATCTTCTTCTTCCGCTTTAGGTTTTGAGTTGACAGTTGATTTTAGTTCCTCAACCTCTTTCACAACTTTCCTAAAATCGCCAAGTTCGTTACCTTGCCTGGAAATGTGACGATTCTGATCTTCTATGATTTTTATTAGATCGTCTCTTTCCTTTCCTTTATAGAAATTATTTTTCTCTGAAACTTCTTCTTGGTTTACCTCTGGCTCCTCAGATTCTTCAGATTCTTCACTAGATTCTTCTTCTTCTTTTTCACTAACTACTTCTTCTTTTTCTTCTTCTTTTTCTTCTTCTTTAGGGGTTTCATCAGAAGCAACTTCTACGGTTTGACCACCAGATGTAATAAACTTTTCTAGTTGTTCCGTTTCCATTTCTTCAAAATTGATGTCCTCTTTAACTTCCTCGCTCATTTATTACTCCTTTTAGCCTTGTTGGGCTTCGTCATTAATTTCTTTGTTTACCTCTTTTGTGTAGCCTTCGACGTGATTTCGATAGGCCTTTTGTGCGTCTGGTTCGTGGATGATCTCTTTTAGTTTTTCAGACGCAATGTCAACACTAACAATAGTGGCTGACTTAGATCCATCACGTTCATTTTTCTTATCCGCTACTTTCTGACGATTCATTCTGAATAGGTCAAAGAACCCCAAGCGACCAATCAATTCGTTTACGATAAATCCGTCAATCTTTCTACCGTTCAGTATTGTAGCTACCTCGGCAACTCTTTCTATTGTGGTATCGAAAAACTTTGCAGCCGACCGTTTAAACTTATTTTGAGGTTTCTGAAATTCAGGGCCTACATATAATTCCTCATCGAATTTTGGAACTTTCTTTTCTTTTGGTTTCACTTTCTTTTTTTTGGACTGTTTTTTGGACTGTTTTGTTTCTTCTTCTTTCACTTCTTCTTTCACTTCCTCTGTCACTTCTTCGTTAATTTCTTCACTCATTCAATTGTCTCCTTTATCAAATTTTTTATTCTTAAAATAAGTTAATAGCCTTTCCGTTGCTTGATATTTCGCCGTCTCGACCATTATTTTATTTAAATCAATTTCATCTCTGCACATACACGATTTCAATATATTGAATTGTATGTTCAGTTGGTCATCTAGATCATTTAATAGAACTCTTTTTGGAATATGTTCCATTTAACCCTCTCCGATTAAAGCTTTATTTTTTAGCACATACACCTCACCTTCTGCTTTTGCTTTTTGTTTCTCCTGCTCGATAACGACATCTTTGTCCATCTCCATTTCCTTGACCATTAATCTATCGTCGATCATCTGTTTTCGCTCTGCTTGCGCTGCTTGTTGTTGTTGCTGTGCAATGATTTGATCTGCTTCTTGAACATCCGCTTCTGGTAAGAATATTCCTTCACTATCGTCTTTAATACCATATGCTCTAAGGAAGCGTTCTGTTAGCTCCTTGTAGTCTATTCTCTTAGCAAGTGATGGTATGGACTGCGTTAGTTGTAAAAATGCAGTGTATCCAGCTTGATGGGCCATCTCATTGTTTAGTTCAACTGGACCAAGGACCGATATATCAGGTGTAAAAGCCAAGTCCCTCATATTGAATACAGGTACCAAACTAACTTGTCCTGTCTGTCGGTTCATCTGTTTTTCTAAAAGTCCTTTGCCTTGTAGATCTTCGACAGACCATACAGCCATAAGATCTTTTTCAGTTTTGAATTGTAGATTTCTCTCGAAAATCATTTCGATGAACGGTTTTATTTCATTGTTAATTGTTGAGATAATCATCTCATTTATTGGTATATCGTTCTGACTTATTGTCATTGCAGTACCACTCGCTGTTTTAGGTATTAATCTATTATCTGTCGTACCTTCTTGGACAGGAGATTGACTCCATAATTTATCTAAGTCACGTTCGATATAGATGATTGATTCAGCCGTAACGTTACCCAAATAAGGATTGAGGATGGGATGAAAGCCGTTAGAACCTTGTCCTTTTATTACGCCGTTGGGTCGCCATACACCATCCCAAACGACATTCATATCTGTGTTCTTGTACCACATCGGTGATATCGATCTTGTTTTAGCGTCGATCATCTGCGCCCTTGATGCGTTTAGTTCTTGTATTAAATTATATGATTTCCATACATTTGATTCGCCATAGAAACAATTTGAAATTTCTCTATACTTGCCTACAATAAATGGTCTTGTATATTTTTTATGCCTGAATGGTGTTCTCTCTTTTCTTATTACTACATGACCGTTAGCAATAGTTACCACACATTCTTCTTGTTTTCCGTTACCGTCTATATCGTAGAGGCCCCAACACTCCAACACTTCTATGACCCCCGTCTTCTTTTGTTCCTTCAATTTCTTTTCATATTCTTGAGAGCCAACGTCCCCGATACCTAGATTCTGTAAATATGTAGACTGTTCTGAAGTTAGACCGTTACCATTCAATTCCACTAAATTGAGATTGTAGTACATCCCTTCTTCTTCAGGTACTTGACGAGTTCCAATGACTTGTCCCATCTCGTCTTTAACTTCCTCTTCAACTTTCACAGTTCTCTTTTCATCTGAGCGCAATTGATCCATTGAAATAGTAGTTGAATGGATATTACATTGTGATTCGTATACCGTTTGCTTTGCAACATCGGTATAAAATTCCTCTAATAGAATTGGTTTAAAATAAGGATTGTCTTTGACCACAATCTCTTCTGGTTCCTCGTCGTCAAAGTATGAAAATTCTTTTACTTCATATTCCTGTGTTACTTTTGAAACTGTTGTTCCTAAGATAGTCTTATCTTTTTGACTTTGCTTGAAAGCTTCCGCAAAATCTATCTCAGATAACTGATATTCAAAGATATATTTGTTCCATAGCTCTATGAACTTTTCATCTATGTTACGTGCCAACTGGTCTTTGGGGCTGTCTATTCTCGCAAACGGTTCAGCCGAAAATAATACCCGATTGATTCTGGAAACGACACCGTTAACCTTCGTATCAATTATTGGTATTCTTATATTAGATCGCCCGTTATATACTTCGTCTATTCGATCGTTATTGAAATACAGATTCCGACACTGCGTCCACTTGTTTTCCCAGTCCCCTCTGTCTTGTTCATACTTTGACTTTAGACCGAGAAAATAGCTTAGACATTCCATGTCGTTTTGGTAAGATTCTGTATCTTCTTCTGATTCCATTTCCTCGAAATAAGCCATAACCTAAGCCTTTAAAACAATTTCATTCGTAAAAACTTCACTACTATTCTATTTTTAATTATTCATTACTTATTACTTAGGTTCACTTGTTATTCATCTATAATTATAGACGATACACCTATATTTTTCCAGGACTAATAGCCGATCCCAGAGTAGACTTCTTCGTATTCTGGGATATCTTGTTCTTCTTGCCGTTTGGTTATTCTTTTAATGCACTCGTATTTTAGGACATCGATAAAGTGATCGTCTTTCTTTCTTGGACGGTTCGACATTTCTTTTCGTTCGCTGGTATTAGCTAAGATATGACTATCCCAAACATACCTTGTCATCTGGTAATTTAGACCTTTCAGATCTTTAAATAAATATAAACTGGGTTTCTTTTTGATTGTACCGTCTTGAGTCTTAACAATTTTTAATCTGCTTTTGATTGCGCCAAGTCCTAAGTTGTTGTCCTTCGTACACAAAATGGTATTGATCCCATTTCTTTGGAACTCCCGTCTAACAGTATGAACATTCGTTTGATCTTCGTCGGGATGAACATTTATAACATCGGGCTTTACGGAGGATGTATCTATCTGGCACCACTCTATATCAATAAATTTGTTCATCTGTTTTCTCGAGTTTTTAATAAGTAAGCTAAAATCACGTATTAACATTGATTCTATTGGGGCTTTTATTTCTTCGACAATGTATAAAATGTCATTATCGTTATCATACAAAAACCTTAGCCAATGATGGCTGACCCTTTCGTGGGGGTCTATTCCCTCTGATATTTTCCATCGTCCTGGATTTTTTATTACAAGCTCAACATAATCAAACCGATCTATTCTATGATCTTCATTATATTCTTTAAATATTAACCCTTCTTTTATGTGCGGTTGACCTTCCCATCTCGACTGTTTTTCCTCTTCGTCCAAAGAGTCTAACAATTGCTTTTTGGCTTCCTCTGAAATGAACGGGTTCATGAAAGGTGTGAGTACACACGTCTTGTAACTTGGGTTATCTGATTGCCAAAATCTTGTCACTAACCTAGTGAAACCTTGTAACGCTGTGAATGTTAATATAGCAATTCCTTGCCTATCCGCTAACCTGACAATTGCCTCCTGATAGATGGAGAACGGACACTCTTCATCGATCCATATGCAGTCGATATCATCGCCTTGAAAAGCACCTTCACCTTGCTCGAACGTTTTGAAATAAACTACACTATTTTGATTTGATATAATTGTATTGTTCTTCCAACCTCGTACACTGTTGTATTCTCCGTAATGCAGGTCTTGTTTTCTAATCATTTCATGGCATTTTCTTTGCTGGACTTTTACTGATAGGTCCGACAAAGTGGCACACCAGATACGCATATTGGAATACTGTTTTAAGATCTCTGCAACTATTCCCCCCCCTAATTCTGATTTACCCGACCTATTACCACCAAACACTACAAAGACATTGGGCCCTTCTTTTGTTCTGACCCTATCTAATATTGCTTTACGCATATCGTTTTGCTCTGGATATTTGTCCCACTCCATATAGTTAAGCCGATTGTCTACCCTGTCTCTTTTGAGGATTATCATCTTGCTGTATAGCTCTTTGAGTTTCTTCTCATTCATGACTGTTCCCTTTTGAAAAAGCCTATGGCCGATTTATCAGAATATTCTAAGTGAGGTAATTCTTTACCGAAATATTCATGTACCGCTTCCTTGCATCCACTGAAAGCGTTGTAGTCATCAATTATTATATATCCCCCTTCTACTAAGAGAGGGTATAGATATTTGAGAGAAGCCTTTGTACTCTCATAAAAATCAGTATCTAGCCTTAGTAGTTTTATTTTATCTGGTAGGTTATCTTTCGACCTTAATGTATTCTCCACCTTCCCTTTAACGTATCTGATATTGTCAGGGTCATAGCCTGTTCTTGCCATGTTCTTTTTAACCTCATCTAATGTTGAATAACACCATCTCCTATCTTTTTTTTCATATATATCGGAGCATTTTTCTTTTGTTGGTATCTTGGTTTCCCTTGCGTTTGGTCTTGGCATCCCCTGAAAGGTATCGTATAGCCATAGAGTATTGTGAGCTTTTCCCATCCTCAATAACGTTAAAGCCATGATCATGCTTGACCCGCCACGATATACCCCAGTTTCAACGTAATCCCCATCCAACGGTTCGACTACTGCTATATTTTCCCACAAATTATGTTGCCTTCTAGCATTGGTCATAGTAAATCTTGATACTCGTTTTTCAAAAGGGTATGTGCTCATTTACTTATTTACTCATTTATTTGATTATTTGATTCAATTCAATTATACTGTGCACACACTGGCTTGTAAATTTAAATAGGAGGTGAAGACCCCAACTTCTCATTACGTTCATACATCAGCGTTTTGATAAGCATTCTTGATTACACTCGACTCTTAGAATTTGTTTGGATACGATCAAAGCTTTTAGGCTCCCTATATTGCATTAATTTATATTTAGCTCTGAGTATAAACGCTGTATATCGGTTGTTGTGGGAACCTCCTCAACAACTTTCAAGGTGGTATCTTGAGACTCGATATAGCCTCTAGATTTACCCTTGGTCTTGAGGAAGAAGATGATCGCAGTAATATTGCTCTTTGATATCAGTGAATGCAACTGGCTTTCCGCCTCGTCAATTAGGGACTCAGATATATGATCGTATTGCTCTTTAAAATCACTATCGTCATCACACCAATTGTAAAATGTCTTTCGGCTCACTCCAACTTTGATGCATGACTGCTGAATATTTCCACAGTTGACAGACAATGCTTTTAGCAATGCTGCCTTATTCTTTTCTGTCTTCGAAGTCATTTTATATATAAAGTCCTTTTTTATTCTGTGTAAAGTGTGAAGAAATCTGTGTAAAGTGTGAAGAAAAAAGATTTAAACACACTCTAACTACCCTCAATATAAAAACAGTGCAACAACACTGCAATAATATAATAATACCATAATCATATATATAATGTCTTACAGCCACATAGAAAATAGAAGAGAGCTCCAAATATAAGAATTATGATTATTCTGGAAATAATGAATAAAAACAGTTGTTTCATATGTACTCCTATTCTAAGTAAATCGTTAATAATACAGTAGTTAAAACGGTAATAATAATACCAGATATATAAACTGCACCCCTTAGGATATTTGAAAAAAGCTGCCTTCTCCTCAGCTCTAATCCCTTCTGATGCTTAATGAATTGTAAAACCTTACTTTGTATCTCACTGTTGCGCTTAATATTGTATGCGCTAACGTCGATTGCCATTTCTATGAGCTCAGTTAAAAGCGCCCTGGTTTCGTCGTCATAGTTAGGTTTTATATATTTCTGGCTTAAAAAATCCCTTAGCGTCTCAGTGTGGTCGTATAGTGATATTGTTTTAATTTCCTCGCCATTACTTTTTTCGTCCATTCTTCACACCGTATCGTTTATCAAATGCATGTAGTGCTTCTTTAATATCCGTGAAATTGTCAAATGTGCGCCGCTGTCTATAACTAGAGACAACCAGATACAAACCCATCAACACGATTATTGCTATTGCCCCTATAATAATAATTTCACCCATGCAAATAACTCCCTTTTTTGTAAATAATTTTTTATATATTGTCCCCGATACGCTTCTCTTTCAAAACTGATATTGTAATAAGCCATTTTAATATTAAATTTATAGCGAATTAGATTTACGAGAAAATTCAGCACGTATAACACATAAAACGGAATGACTAAAAGCTCATTCATTTGCTTTAGGTGAATCTGTTCATGCCTCAAAATTCGACTAAATCTCTTTGACTCTATAAATATGAACGGCCAAATGACAAAGCCATCCACCCACACCCTCTTTAGGCACCGCATTTCAATTACCATAAATATATTATATCACAATTATTGGTTAGCGCGCTATATTTATAGGCGTGTTGTCTATAGTCAACTTATACCATGATATTTAGGTATAATGATTGTTGACAGTTGTCATGTTGTGCTGTATTATATATATATAATGAAAAGTTTAATAATTGGAGGATTAAAAAATGAAAGATGAAATGAATATTGGGATAGTAGGTAGGGGGTTTGTTGGGTCGGCTGTAGAATTTGGCTTTTCCCGACAAACAGGGTGTAATGCAAAAGTATTAATCTATGATAAGGATAAAACCAAAAGTTTAAATTCATTAGAACAAACAGTAAATGAATCCGACTTTATATTTGTCTCTGTACCAACTCCATCAAAGGGTGAAGGGGAGATAGACCTATCATTCTTGCATGAAGCAATAGGAGAAATTAATGATGCTAAAAGTAGAAGAATAGACAATATCATTTTAATTCGATCCACTGTGGTCCCTGGAACATGCAAAGACCTACAAAGCTACTATCCTGATCTAAACATCGTGTTTAATCCTGAATTTTTTACTGAGCGATCGGCTAAGTTTGACTTTATAAATCAAGCTCGATTTATTATGGGGGGCTCCCCAGTACATACAAGGCGTGTTGCTAACTTATTTAAATTGAGGTTTGGTGACACCATTCCATGCATTAATACTACATTTTCTACAGCAGAATTAATAAAGTATATGTGCAATTGTTTTTTTGCCACAAAAATATCTTTTCTCAATGAGATGAAACTACTGGCTAATAATTTAAGCCTCGATATAGATTGGGATAGTGCTGTAGAAGGGTTCATAAGAGACGGAAGAATAGGGCATAGTCATATAAACGTTCCTGGCCATGATGGTAAATATGGGTTTGGTGGGGCTTGCTTTCCAAAAGATATACAAGCACTTATCAAATTTGGGGAATACAATAATATAGAAATGAATACATTAAAAGGTGCCTGGAAAACAAATTTGGAGGTGAGAAATGAAAAAAGATGAAATATTCTACCAATTGAGTGATGCGGTTCTCGATATCAATATTAAGATACTGGAGACTAATGAATTTGTCACAAATAGATTAACCGATATACTAGATTCTGTTATTGAAGACCAAAAAAAAGAACTCAACATTTTAAAGCTTGTGAAAGGAGGTGATAGTGAAGACTGAAAACAAATTATTAATAGATAGACTGGTCTGTGGCTTAGCTAAAATGCGTAAAGTGGACCAGGCATTAGCTATCGATTTTTTGTTGGATGAGTACAATCAGAATCGTATTGGTATGAAATCGTCATTCGCCAAAAATAAGGCAATACAAGCGGTATTACCGTTTGTAGAGGGGAATTTTGATGATGGCGACCTAATCTAAATGAAAGGAGGTAAACATGAACGAAATAGAGATAAATGTAATATTGGTTCTAATCTGTCTAGTTATAATAGTGAGTGTATGCGACCCAATTTACAATTCAATAATCAAAAATAATTCAAAGGGAGAAAAAAATCATGGAAATACAAAACAAGCACGCTTTAAGTTCAGGACAATTGATAAAAAGAAATGAAAAATGGTATGTAATAACCAAAGAAGGTAAAGAAACACCATTACTAAAGGAGTAAAAAACAAATGAAGTATAGCGTAGCTCAACTCAATCACCTATTAGAAAAACATGGTGCACCCGCAAATGTAGCCAAAGCCCTCGGAATAAAAAGACAATCTTTTTATGCATATCTTAAAAAGAACGATCTAAAGCTAAATAAACGTGTTTCTTATTGGATACAACAAAAATTGAATTGAGCTCGCTATTTCTTTTTCTTCCTAGATTTTCCAGCTTTTGACATAGCTATTGCTATTGATTGCTTTTTTGGAAAACCCTCACTTCTCAATGTTGAAATATTGGATGAAATTGCTTTTTTAGATTTCCCTTTTTTGAGTGGCATATCCCCATTATAACACTTTTTTAGGAGTTAAAAACTTCTCCAAGTCACTCGCTGTACCCCATCCACATAAACATTTATTTTCTCTCGCTCTATCTAAAAATGCCTTCTGATGGACACTAAGCCTTCCTTTGACCTTCTTTACCTCCCAGAAAAAAGCTTGCCCTGTGGGGGTATATCCGCATATATCAGGCATACCCTTAACGCCATATCTAACGGTGCGCCAAGACCCGTCTTTATTCTGATATTTTCCTGCCCCCGTATTGGTTCTCCACACAACGTATCCCTTGATGGTTAAAAGATCTAAACACATTTGCTGTTGCTGCTTTTCTGTTGTCAAATCGTCAATTGAGTACATTTTCCGTGTCATAGATCAAACATCCCCTCTCATCTTCATCGTACATGCGCTTTATGTGGTAAATTTCGTCTACCTGAGCAAACGATAAACCCTCTCGATTGTTAGGGTCAGTTCCCCCTAATAAATCAAGATCACCAATTTGAGATTCTTTTATTATCTGCTTAGGGTCACATAGTGCGAATCCTTTGTTAGTCCCGTCAACTCGCCTCAAAATTATTAATAGTTCCCCTGAATTTAATTTTTCTTGAAAAACTTTCATCACAAAGTTACTTCCTTTCTCCCGCCCTCTTTCTAGCTTTATATTTTAGCATCATGGCTTTTTTATACCAGTATTTTTCACTCTCTGTTAATTCTGTATTTATTTCTTCGTTTTTTTCCTCCTCTTCGTCTCTCTTTTTGATATTTTCGACCAGTGAGTTAAATGTGATTTTATCTTTTTTCTTTTTCTTCCAATCAATAATTGAATAAGCTGAAAATTTTTTAGCCGTGAGTAGAGATGGATTTTCAACGGCCTCTGAATATAATAATCGCAGATCATCACACGATATACCAGAGTCTTTGAGCACCTCGACCCACGGCCTTAAGCTTTTTGGGCTCCCCATACTACTTTCACTAGCCAGTAGTTTCAATTTTAACAAAATGTCAACATATTCACAATCAAATTCATTTTCAGTCTCTGAAATTAACATCTTGGTTACTCTGAACCCTCATATTGAGGTTCCAGTTCTTCGTATTGGCCGATTAAGTTGCCAGGCAGATACTTGAATGGGTCTACTAAAAAATTATCAAGCTTTGGAAAATATCTGTCAAATTCTGCTTGATTCTGAGAAACAAATTCTTGCGTCACCTCTTCAAATCCAGTCAAATCAGCAGAAACCCGCTTTGCTATGTCGATGCTCATCCGCTCAAAACTCTTGAAAAATAAGTCTAATACTTCCGTTGAATTAATCTCAATTCTAGCCTCAATCTGTTTTTCAAACTCAAAATATATAGATGGCCGTCTACTTGAGGGGTAGTGTTTGTGAATCATCCTAAAAACTTTTGTCTTCTCACAATCCAGATGTGCTTTTAGCGAGCCATTTTTTTTGTCTTGACATTGTCCAAATATTATTCTATCCGCGCGCATAAATGTGTTTAATTCTTTCTTACTATTAAAGTAACTATAGGAAGATATAGTATTAGGGGAACTGTTGAGTTTTTGTTGACTCATATGTTCATTATCAGAATATTTCTCTTCAAATCTTTTGTCAATTTGAGCCTGAAAATTGCTATATTTTTGGTTATCCACAGTTGAGTGAACTGTTGAGTGAACTGTTGAGTCGCTACTATTTATGTCACTTTTGGCATCCTTTGAAGGATATAAATTTTTGTCAAAATAATGCAACATTTTGTAGACAGATTTATGATTATCTTTTATGATTTCTAAAACGGAGAACTTTTCAAGTTCCTTGATAATGTGGTTTACTACACCACGTTTCAACTTGAGACTTCGTGCCAAGTCAGACAAAGATACCGATATTTCCCCCCTGGAAAGCGACTCGGTATCTTTGTAGGAATTAACCATTAAATATGCGTACACCTCTAAATAGTTGTGACGACCGAACCACTCCGCATTGATGATATCATTACTAAATTTGAACCAGCCATTCATTTTAATCTCCTTTTTTAAAATTAATATTTTACTTATTACACTCGTTTATTTAGGAACTCATGTTTAAGCTCCTTTCTCTGCCGTCGCACTCATAAATTTGTCTATCATGCTGCTTGCCTCTGCTTTTGTTGGGGCCTTCGTCTCATCGAATTGAATACCCTTCCACCTCATAAATCCCAATTGTTTTTCAGTTGCATTATCAGACGATTCCTCCTCGCCTGAAAAATCAAAATCATCACTTGTAGCCTTGGATAATTTTTTGATGGTATAGCTCGGATTGTCCCCACTCTCTTGTTGCTTCACTGCGTTTTGTACTTCCTCCGCCGAGGCATATTGTTCACCCCCATATCCTGCTGCTGCTAAAGCCCTACCTATAGCGGAAGTACAACAATTCTCAAGTGCCGATGTTTCATTGATTTTAGTAGAACCTATTTTCTCATAAGCATAATCGCTAAAGGTTCTGATTTTCTCGCCAACGTGCTTTTTGACAATTGCCTTAGTGATAACTACTTTTTCATCAAACTTAACTAGCTCAAGATTAATCTCTATATCATCTGGATAATCCGTGTGAATTAGATTTACCCTTTCAACCACAGTTCTATAGTCTTTACCATGAATTTTAACAGTCATTATTTTTCTCCTTATTATATCTGGTTAACTCTATAATTTGATCGTCTTCAATTTTAATTTTAGCTAGCTTGGTTTCAATTTCGTCGATGCCGTCTTTTTTGATTTCATCTAGCAATTTACGATACAAATTGTCGGTGTGATCTGAATGAGTTAGCCACGCAGAAAATATGGCCTTGGTCCTACATATGGATTCGGGCTTGGAATACGACCGACTGTAAAGGTCAGGAGTCCTACACGAAAAAATCTCACCCAAGTTATCATAATATCCCTGTAGAAATTCTAAGGCCGAAATGAACCCCTCAACAAACTCGTCCTCATAATCGTCTATAACAAGTCCATCTTCAGGTACTCTTTGTCGCATACTTGTGACCTCATCATGCATATCCTCTATGGATAGCTGAATTGTCGAATCAAGTGACGCATACATAGATTCTGTGTCCACCCAACCAGCCGTTGTTCTTTTCAACCAGTTGCAGGGCTTGTTATGCTCTCTAGCTTTCATTATTTGCTCTCTCCTGTTTTTCATTATAATACTCCCTCAAACGGATCATGTATTTGATCCTCAAACCCTGCATAAGGTGATTCTGCAATTCTATTTTCAATGCCTTCAAATTCCTCAAAATTAACATGTGATTTTCTAGTGCTCGCTTGATTAATTTTCTTCAAGTTGATAATATCGGTGATAGGAAACATACGAGCGTGCTTGTTTAGTATTTTCTCATGACCTCTTTTTTGGAGGTCATTTTTATTTTTGGTCATTGTTTTTTTTCCTCTATCTCTATTAAAATTTTTGTTCAATCAGCCTTTGGTCTCCTTTCATATTACATTGTCTAGTTACAATTTGACAAAAAAAGGTAATTACAATATCTTATACACATCGTTCAAGTGCAAAACTGTTTCTGCATTTAAACGGTGCTTGTGATTGAAATAATATAGGAACGATTGATAGGTTTGCTCATACCCATTCCTGACTATTGAGTAGTACAAATCCTTGTACGTCATCTTTTTGTCTTTTCTAATTTTTTCACACTGGTTGATGAAAACATGTTCTTTTTTCATAGTTAATCCTCCTTATTTGTTGGATATATGATATACTAATGTGTTTGGTATAGTCAAGGGTTTTTTTTAGTAGTGTTTATTTTTGAAAGGAGGTGAATAAAATGAACAATTATATTTTTAATGATAGCTGGACACCTATGAACTTTGCTGAAATGTTCAAGTCGATGAGATTAAAAAAAGGCATAACACAACAAGATGCGGTAAATGCAACAAACGTATCAGCCGTCAGTTACTACTCACAAGTTGAACTAAGGCTTAAGAAACCGCCACCATATGACAAGTTGATAGATCTTATTGATTTACTAGACATTAATGCCGACTCTAAAAGGCTTGAGTTTTTGCATGTTGCATTTAGAGAAAGATTATCCGATGGCGATCACAAGCTATTGATGGACATCCAAGACACAAGAAAGAGATTAATGAAAAATAGGAATTTCGATGTAGATGAATCGTTAATAAATATTATGGATATTTTGAGCGATGTAGATCATGACAAGTATCCGTTAGTGGAAGAATTATTGAAACATTTTAAAAAATAAAGGAGTAAGCTGTGATGAGCGAAGCGATAAAAATGACTGAAGGAAAGAACAAATTTGGAAATCTAATCAAACAGGTTAGGACCGAAAACAAAACATCTCAAGTCCAACTAGCCAAACAAATGGGATGGAGTGGGAATAATATTGTCTCTGAAATAGAGTCAAACAATTATGTACCAAGCTACCCGAAGATAATGGAATTGATGACGGAACTAAATATAGACCACAAACACGAGCAGTTAGAGTTCTTGCACCTATCGTTCATAGAGAAGCTGTCTGTGGACAACAAACGCCATTTACAGGCCATAAACGACCTAAGAAAAGAATGTCACAATGAAGAGGATTTTCCCCCGCAATTAATAAAAATAATTGATCTTTTAGCAGACGCAAGCCATGATGACTATGAGCTAATCCACAGCCTACTGAATAGGATGATCTAAATTATCAGAATAGCCATACCTGCGAAAATTGAGCATATTAATGAATTTATTTGTTTTTGAATTTGGCTTCTTTTTGGTTTCCAATCTAACGAGTTTCACTACCTTTTTAGAGTCGCTTATTTTTATCATTTAATCTCCTTGAATTTTCTATTAGGCACTCCTTGTATATTAACACAATCCAGAATTTGTTGTAATATATAGGCTATCGACTGCGCTAGGGGCAAAATCGATATATATAAATTAGAGCTTGGTGGTGAATCAATGGCTTATATAACACAAAATCGTGGGTGTTGGGGAATATACGAACGGTACAAATCCGAAAGTGGCCAATGGCGAAACAAATTAGTCCTTTCAATTGGACGTGTGGGTAAAAGAAAGGCTAACTTTGCTTTTGATGAATGGAAAGAAAATGGGGATTCCAATTCTAACAACATAACATTTCAAAAAATAATAGAAGACTTTCAAGAGGATCTCGACTTAAATGTTAAGGAAGGGATTATTAAACCAACAACTGTAAAACTACATCACTATTTTCTTGAACGATATATTATTTACTTTGCTGAAAAAAAAGTAAGTCCAATCGATATAAAATATAAAAAGATCCAAGAATTTAAAGTTCACCTAAAAACTTTTACACTAAGCAATAGGACTAAAAATCTTATCCTTTCTACCCTATCAAAGCTTCTTAGATATTGTGTGAAATGTGAAATAATTCCACAAATGCCCATTATTGAGAAATTCAAAGAAAATAAGAACAATGAGATACAAAGATTAACATTGGAGCAATGCAAAATAATATTACAACACAGTTCAAGCAATTTGAAATTTTACATTTCATTTTTGTTATTTTCTGGTGTTAGGCCATACGAGTTTCTAAATTTGAAATGGAAAAACATAGACTTGAAAAATAGAACTATTAAAATTTATTCAGACAACAAAAACAAAGGTGAGGGAAGGTTAGGATATAGAGAAATTCTAATGCACAGGAATTTGTATGACCTTCTTATTACAAGTGAAGACACTACAGGAAATGTTTGTCCCTATAGTAGAACGGATTCCACCAAAAACGCATTTAGAACCCTACAACAAAAGACAGACATTAAGGCTACACCTTACATATTCAGAAAAACATTTGCGTCTCTAGCAGCCGAAAACGGGGTACCTTTAGATAAGCTTGCACATTATATGGGAAATTCTGCTGCTATCTTAGAAAAATACTATACGAAAATAGATGCACAATCTTATGAAAAGGATATAGCCTTGATACCGAGCATTTAAATGGGGCTTTGTAGAGAGAGCTAACCTATAAGAACTTAATTCAAAATGTTTTATATTTTAACAACACATGTCTAATGAAAAATTTTAATGATGAAAAAAAACTCTCTCTACAAATGATATGAGAAATACTTGACTGGCTGTGTTCCCTCACATCTTATTTTAGGAATTGATGATTGGAGTTATCAATAACCTGTCTATAATTATAGTAAAAGCTGTTATAATTGTCAATTGAACTGTTTTTGCACTGTTTTGATGAAATATAAAAAAACATAAAAAAAATAATATTGAGGCTAATATCATATATAATGTAACCTTGATTTAATAAATAACCTTTTGATTAATAATCAAAACTCACGATAATCTACCGTAAAATAGTTTTAGGAGTTTATTTTTTACGATATTTAACGCTTTCTTTTAGAGATCCAAAATGATTATAATAAATATGCTCCTCTTGTATGATTTATAACAATCATTTGTTCCCAGCTAAAATCCTAAACTTGCCGAGCTTTTCCTAAACTCGGTTTCAAACTACAGCAAGAGGGGCTACACAACTAAAGCTTTATTTTGCTTTTAAATTTTTTAGGTAAATCAGGAAAGTCAATTGTCACATTAAATCTTTTTTCTGCCTCTTTTGAAATTGATAAAACCGATAAATCTCCCTGCTCCTCATTTAACCTGTCAATCAATTGGTTTTTTATTTCGTTAGTACGTGATTTTTTCAAGAGATCCATTATTTGGCCAGCTACTAACCTTTCAAAATACCCATTTATGCGGTCATCTAAAACATTTTTGCTTAGTGATGTTAGCATCTTCACTGCTCCTATCACTTTGATAACGCCCCTCTCAACAAAATAAAATTTATTTAGTGTCAGGAAACTCGCTAATACTACCCACACTTGATATAAAAGTTTTATGATACTCATAATTTTCTCCTTATGGTTTGAATCGTAATAAGTCGCCATTTTTTCTATATCTGCAATCAACATGAATCCAGCTAACGACTTCCTCAATCGCTGAAAAGCCAAGATCCTTGTACATAGGAATGATTAAGTCTCTTATTTCTTGAGCCGTTAAATCATAAGTATGAAAATCGATCGCCCTTCCCATCTGGTGTTGGGAATATTTAATAGTTGGTATTCCGTTACTGAAATAATTATACGGCCTAAACCCCCTATAATTAAATTTTCCACCTGTATGCCAATCATTTATTATCATTGGCTTTCCTAAAAAGTCTCTTATTTTTTGTGCAACATCTACAATATCCTTCGACATGAACTTATAGAATCCATTAATAAGATAATCATTGTTTTCACCATATTTCTTAATAAGATCGTCATATAGTTCAGGAGGGATAAACTCTTGAATAATAAAATTATTTGATACTTTCATAAACTATACCTCTAAGGGAATTTACTTCTAAAAACATTGAGATGGATCGTTCCATAATGTGATTGGGTTACTCCTGTAGCTGTTGAAAAAACACCCCCTCCATAAGTTTCAGATATAGGCGTTACAATAATACTAGAGGGATAAGTAGCATGGAGTGAATCAAAAACATCTAAATCATATGCAATAATTTCACGTATTGTTCCATCCCATATTTCTGTTATTGTAATTTGTCCTGCCTCTTTTAACCAATCTGTAATTAGAGTACCATCCACAGAAAAATCCATCCAAGCCGAAGGCTTTATAGCAAAAAACTTACCTGTCCCATCATATGTGATACTGGTCATATAATATGAATTTGACATCGTGGGTGATGCTGGATCTAATTCAAATGTGCCCCACGCCAATCTAGAGTTATGAGATGAAAAATATAATGTAGAAAAATCACCATTTGCATCTCTTTTTACTATTGTACTAGGGGAAGGAGAATCTGTTGCAGCTTGTGTATCGGTATATGCAGATGTGAAATTTGTTCTTTCTGTACCTGTTATTATTTCGCCTGACCCCACACTACTTATATCACTTAAATCTTTAGGTTCATGATTGGAAATGTCCGAAACAGTACCAGTTACATCTCCTGTTATATCTCCTGTGAAAACACCACTTGAATCGATTTTTGTTGTACTATCAATTTCTATACTCGATACATTAATATCTTTTGTTCCTGAATCTAGACCAGTAATTATGTTCTGCAAATTTCCATTAGCATTTTCTGCATCCAGGGTTTCTCCAGTTGACCATGTTTTATAGGGTGTTATATATGCCATAATTTTCTCCTTCTAATTTTCATAGATACTTATAAAAACGCTACCAGTTGTAGCATAAGGATCGCTAGTTCTTGGAAACTCTGCATAGCTAAATACGCCCGTTGTTATAACCCCTGAAATTGCTTTTAGATATATATAGTTATCTGCACTAGACAAATTAGAAAAGGGAAGCACTTTGATTACACCTTCAGGACCACTATCTGCACTACTCACAGTAAGAACCACAGTAAAATCATCTGTATCAAAATTAGAACCCCCAGGTAATTCTGTTTTTATTTTCCACCATTGATTTACCCCATCCCATACTATTGCATCAGGATCACTTAAAGTACGTGGAATATTATATGCTGGATAATTAATAGCGGGTGCAGAAATACTAGTTGTTATATTTGCATATGCTACTGCTGATGATTTACTACTAATATAACGAGCATAAATTAAACCATGACCATCGTAGGGATCTACAGATCTTTTTACTATTCTATTTCCAGTAGCCTCATCTGTTGCAATTCCTGTATCGGTATATGCGGATGTGAAATTTGTTCTTTCACTGGCACTTATAATAATTCCCGATCCTGCATCTGTCACAAGTTCTGCTGGATCATTTGTAAGGTCAGTTATTGAATGATTGGAAATATCTGAAACAGTGCCCGTTACATTTCCTGTTGCATTACCTGTAAAAACACCACTTGAATTGATTCTTGGCGTTCCGTTAATACGTACAGTTTCAACATTAATATCTTTTAGTCCCTCAGATAGGCCATCTGTTATTGTGGACACATTTTTATTTAATCGTGAAACGGTTACTTGTTCACCATCAACCCAATCATGATTCTGTTCTATATACGTCATGGCGATCCTTCACCTAATATCTGAAGAAATAAAATAGCCTTTTCTGTCCCAGTGCTATCTGCAAGTTGAAAGGTACCACTTGAATCTTCCCCTTTCCTTAGAACTATTTTTGTTTTTCCTCCCGAAATTTTTGTATATGAAAAAGAAATTATTGGTGATTCCATTTCAACAGGAGTTAAATGAACTATATAAGATCTACTATTTAAGGCTGGATCAATCTCAAAATAAGGTGAACTATAAGTAATTGTACTTGTGAGAGGTGATCCATCAGTAAGTCTATATTCATTATGGATAGCTGGGGCTGCGGGATCTAAATAAAGATATGCTGATGAAATTAAAGTATTTATAGCTAAAGCATTGCGGGCAGAAAATAAATTTCCAGCACCTCTTTCAACAATGGAAGTAGGGCTTGTATCAGTATAGGACGCAGCTTGCGTATCGGTATATGCAGATGTGAAATTTGTTCTTTCTGTACCCGATATAATAATTCCAGAACCTGCATCCGTTATATCACTTAAACCTGTAGCCGAATTAGTGGAAATACTTGAAACAGTACCCGTTACATCTCCTGTTATATCTCCTGTATAATCACCTAATGCAGTTAGTGCTGTACTCCCATTGATTTTTACACTACCTACATTAATGTCTTTGGTACCATCAGATAAACCATCTGTTATATTTGTAATATTTCCGTTCAAATTAGCAGCCGTAATAGCCTCATCAGTCCATGTATGATATTGGGTAATATATGCCATTATTCTTCATCTTCCATGATATATTCTCTTTCTAAAATATTTTCTATTTCTGGTGCAGCTTTCTTTAGTAAGGGCTTTCTTTTTGGTTTTGGTTTTATTCCACTAGCCTCTTGTCTAGCCTTTTTTATATACTTTTTTATACCCTTTTTTCTTGCCCGTTTAAGACTTCCTTTAACTACTTTTTTCCTAATAGGACGTAGAAAAGTACCTACCGTACTCTTTACTATTTCTAGATTACGACCACCATAAGGAAGGGTTTCCAAAACACCTGGATTTGTACCAAAATGTTTGTTCCATGATGTCCATCCAGAAATTGTATCAAACTCTTTTAAGGCTCTCTTCGCAGCCTCATTTTTTTTAGTGTTTACTTTTAAAACTCTTCCTATTTCAGTTACTTCTTGGTCTGTAAGGTTCTTCAAAGCAAATTTTTCTCCACCCCCTAATTCCCCCAAATCATCTGCTTTTTTCCCAAAAGCTTTTAGTTTGTCGTGGATTGATTTTGCTAGTTCATCATATTCTTTAGAAACAGCCCCTAATTTTTTTCTGAATAGTCTTCTAACTACTTGCATCCCCCTATCTCTTACCGATCCTTTTTTTATAGCAGCGTAATCAATCGCTCCATCTAGTGCCTTTATATGATTTAATAGCTCTAAAGGAGTCATTTTTGTCGTCCCCTTATCCATCTTGTTAAGGTCCTTAATGATTTTGCCTAAGAGTGGTTTTGATGTAAACTCGGTAACTTTTATTCCTGTTTCATCTAATAATGCCAAATCATCGAGTTTAGGCATTATTTCGGATAATAATTCAAGAGGCTCAAACTTAATATCTTCTGGTATTTTATCTATCGCCTTCTCCATTTTTTTAGCTTCATTTTTATATAAAGCGTTCATTGAATCCCTAAAATCATCCCCAACTTTTTTTATATATTCAGGTTTATCCAATTGCTCTATGGTTAAAGTTTTATTGCCTAAAGTAGAAGCATTTTCAAACATCTGCTCTTTTACGGTTTTGTACTCGGTATTTGCTACCTCGTCACCTAATTGCTGATCTTCTAATATTTCTTTAGCTATTTTTTTATCTGTTGCTATTTCTTTTTCCGATTTTCTTAATAGCTTTTTAGCACCTGAAAAATCCGTAGGTGCATACTTATCCACTACCTTAGCAAGTTTAGACAAACCTTCCTTAGCCGTAGCCTTAATGGTTTCTCTTTTTGCCATTCCACGAGATATTGGACCTACCATTCTAAATGCTGCTAAACCAGGAGCTATTGGAGCACCGTATTCCCCAACCTTGTAACCAATCTTTCCTACACCCGTTTTTGGTTCATATTGTTCTCTTTCTGCAAATTCCCCACTATACCCAATAAGTTGCTTTAGTATGGGCAATTCAGTTTTAGCCATTGCTTCTGCCCCTGCTTGTGCACCTTCTGATATTGATAATGCAATGTCCTTTCCTGTTTCTAGTGTCTTCCCTAAAGAAGAACCCATGATTTCTTCTGTAGAAGGCTTATAAGTTTCTTCATTTATTTTAATATTTTCTACATATTTTTTTATCTCTATTTCCATTTGATCTAAAGATATATCATCTGGAAAGCTGAGTTCAGTATTATATTCTATAAGGTTGACTTTTTGACTCATTTAACCCATCTTCCCTTAGACCAACTTAATTTTGTTGGTTCTTCAGTTATTTCTTCTGCTTCAGCTACTTGTTGTTCCTCTTCTGCTTCAGCTTCTTGTTGTTCCAAAGTAGTATTATATTCCTTTTTTACTTGTTCATTTATATTTTTAAGCTGATTTTTAAACTTCCTTAAATTTTTACCAAAGTTTTCATCTGTCTGACCTCTATCTAAACTAGCAACAGTCGCACTTAAAAGATCTAATTCTCTTTCCGAAATTTGTCCTAATGCACCACCTGTTTTACTTGCATCTCTCATGGCTTGAAGCGTTTGAAAAGCTTGATTAGCCACTAACGTATCAATATCTGATGCAACATCTCTCGCTTTTACTCCAGGAATCAATGCCAATGGGTACTGCAATCCAACCCCACTTTCATACCTATTGTCTTTTAGAAGTGAGTCAATGTCCTTAATTACTCTTTTGTTATTTGAAATTAGACTCGTAGCTGACTTACGTTGAAATTTTTTATCTTCCTCTTTTTTATAGGTTTGTTTAATTAATTCTTTCTCTCTTGCCATAGAAAGGTCTTGTTGTGCTTTAGGGGAAAGTAATCTTTTTGGTGCGGTGGTAATTACTTCTTCTATTTCTTCTACTTCCCCTACTCTAGGAAGTGCATCTGATACACCTAGTGCAGCTCTTCCTGTATCTCCTACCAACGGTGCATTAGGATTAATTCCAGGTGTGCCTGGATATTGTTGTCCCGTTTCATAATATGCTTTAGATGATTTGATCCAATTGTCAAAGTCCTGTTGTTTTTCTGCATCTTTTGCTAGTTTTAATTTTGCTTTTGCTAGTTTCCCAGCTTCTATATTGCCTAATGCTGATGTCGCTGCACCCATATAGTCACCAGAGCCAATTTGTCCCCCTAATTGAGCACCCGTTAATGCTCTCCCCAAAGTTGAAGCACCCGATCCTCCAAGGATAGAACCAAGAAAACCGCCCCCTGTTGATGCTGCTCCTGCCCCTGCTGCTCCTGCCCCTGCTGCGCCTGCACCTGTTGCTGCTGCTCCTCCTGTTAAGGCTCCTGAAAGGCCACCTGTTAATAGGGTTGCTCCTGCCCCTAATGCCATACCCATCATTTTTCTTGCTGCTGATTTTTTATTGGCTTGATTGATATAATGTTGCTTCATAGCCTGTCCTAATTGTTGGGCCTCTCTATCTCTAACCCTTAAAACGTCAGCTATTCCTAACGTCTCTTCTAAGCCTTGCCTAAAATAATCTCTAAGTGCCATATTCCATTTTCTCCTTTTTAATTAGAGATCCCAGTAAGTGACATATTGGAATCCCAATAAATTCAAGAATCTCTCCAAAAATATTTCGTTTATTTGTGGCTCCCATTTTATACGCCATTGAGTATGCCCAAGCTGTTGCAAATGGTCTTACTAATGTCGTTACTAATTTAGATTTTCTCATTAACTTAGATAGTGGTATTCCCCAAAAGTGATACCCTGTAACAACTGAAACTGGAATTAACTTTGCGTATTCAGAGTCCGCTTGATAAATTTTAGAATCCAAAAGACCTTGTCGATGTAGCTCCGTACAAACTACTTTTCCTTCTTTAGGGGCACCTAATAGAGCCAACCGTTCTTGAAATTCTCTTTCTCTTTTTGGGTCACGAATAAATTCTTCGACTTGGTTCTGTATGAGTTCATACTGTTCTTCGCCTATCGTTTCTCTCATATTCATAAAGTCATCTTCACTTAATCCCGCAGCTAATGCTGCCTCTTTTAAGTCAAGTCCTTGCTCGGTTCTTAGTTGAGTATCTTCACCAAAAAGTGCACCTAATGATTCTCGTGCCCCTCTTCCTGTTAATAATCCTCTTTGTGCCAATTCAGTTGCCATAATATCGGTCTGATATTGTCTCTGTTGTTCTCTTTGTTGTGCTTCTCTATCTGCTTGCTCTCGTGAAAAATCATAACCACCAGCTTGTTGCTCTCTTGTAAAGTCTCGTCCTTCTCTAGCAAATTCATATCCGCCTGCTTGTTGCTCTCTTGCAAAATCTCTTCCCCGTGCAGCTTCATTCGCTGCCATTGCTTGCTGTAACATGGATTGACCAAGCGCAGTTCCAATTTGACCTGATATTCCAGCCTCAGCTTCCCCTTGTCGTGATAAAACATCACCTAAAGACTCTTGTCCAACCCCTCCAAAAGCAATTCCTCTTCTCGCTAGATCCCCTACTGTATAATCTAAATTTTCTTGAAATGATCTTCTTAATGGACTAACTGCCGTTGAGAAGGCCCTTTCTGCAATATCTTGCCTTAACCCTTCAAATTGCTGAGGTCCAAATGTTGACTCAGGTGGTGCTAAAGTTGATGGGGACGGTGCCTGTGCTATTCCTTGTCTAAGGGTAGATAATGATGGACCCTGTATTCCTATCGGTGTAGGCGTAGCAACACGTAAATCAGACATTACGGGAGCAGTTACAGCTTGTTGAAGAAATCGTCGATTAGGTGAACTGGATGTACCTCCCATAGTTATTCTTGGTCGTGATTGACTTGCCATGATTATCTCCTTTTAATTGGTCTGTAATAAATTTCCATCGAATAGATGCTCGTTTTTTCATCTACGTTCAAATTTTCAAAATGTGCCTGAAAAAAATGCCCGTTTTTGTTGAATGAGAAATTCTCAGATGCAATACCCGACGCACCTAAAACGGTAGTTCCTATGATGATACTGCCCATAATAGCCTGTGAACCAGTATTTGAAGTGAATGTTTTGCTAATTCCTTCATCATATTTAGGAACGGAACCTTTCCCATATTTGTAAGCATTGAAATACAGGTCGATGTCCCAATTTTCTGTAGCACCTACAAAATATATTTTATTGAACCGTTTAAATACGGATTCGCCACCGATAGGAACCCATCCAAGGGTTGCTTTTGACTCGATAGCTGTACTGTTATCGTTATTTATGGATTCGTTTAGCGTTTCTTGTACTTCTCCAATTGATGCAGTGATTCCCTTTGCACCGTATAATCTGTTCTGCCCTGTTAGATTAAATAATGTCAAAAACTGATAATCAAAGCCTGTGAACTTTCCCCAGAATGGTTGTAAGTTCGGTATAGACTCCATTGCAATTGATTTTCCGACATCAGCAAAAAAAGTTTTGTCTGGATAGTCACTCGCATTGTTACGACTTCTGTAAGATACGACGTACAAATCCTCAAAAACAATGGCATGAGCACTCCCTTTATCTGCTTTGGATAAATCTGTATTCAAATCATTTTGTATGGAATGACTAACAATAGGGCTATCGGACCCACCTAATGTAAATTCTGCCGATGAATACGAGACTGTTGGCGAAAGAAGCCTAATGAAATTATCACTAGAAAGGTAGAACAATCCTCTTTTAGTCCTTTTGACAGTATCGGGCGATTGGGTACCAATATTCGCATCAGTTTTCAATACTTTCCAACTAGTTGGCGTTGGATCGTCCGCATTAACGAGGACATAAACAGCATACTCTTTGAAAAGAAATAATGCATCACCCCATACTTCCATTGACTGCAAATTACCGTCAATTCCAGGTGCAATCTGTATATTGTTATTTGTACTGTCCCAGGTATCAAAATCTAAAACATCCGTGAAATATAGAGTATCCTTTCCATCTATGCCAAACATACGGTTCTTATGAAGCTTCAAATAAGTCATGTTATCTGGCGCATTATCTGGTGCCCCTGTATTTAATATTGAGGCTTGTGGTACATTTGGTCCCACATTCAAGTCTATTTTGACGACCCCATCAGTAGCATTTGTACCATACAAAGCCTTTGTTGTGGTGAATCCTGCCCCTTCAAATCTCATTGTTTTAGATGTTGTTAGTGTTAAAGATAAGGCGTTCCAAGAGGAACCAGACTCGTAATAAGCATCAGTTCCTTGTGTGCAGATTAACCAGTTAACACTATTTTGATCGACAAAATTGGATAATCCATAAAGTCGTCCTGCACTAGGGGGGTCCATTATTTTTGCGCCACCACCTCTTTCTGATAGGCCACCATTCTCCTGATAGAGATAATTTTCATTGTTTTGTAACTGGCCTGGTAAAAGGTTTAGGTTGTTGGTAGTTGTGTCCATCCCGATGAACCGCTCTATTTTAACAGCTTCGTATGCCATTAATTCCCCCCAAATAGAACAGATGGATCTCTAAAGTCTCTTCCACTTACCCTAAAAACAGATGGGTCCATTTGGATAATATCGGAGTCATTGAAATCTAAATCAACGTTAATTTCGTTTCTTTCTCTCCTAGCCAAAATATCAAATTTCATCTGATTGTCCTGATCGTCGATGGCTTGATAAGCCAAAGCACTGGCCATATAAGCGATTAAAAAGTCATAAGAATCGGGCAATGTGGTTGTATCAGAATCAGAAGCTAGTGTAGTAGGTACATCGATACTATATATTTTTATTCCTGTACTTGATGTGTGTGTAAAATATTTATTTGTGATGATCGAATTTCCTCGAATTGCAAAATAGGAAGGATCACCTTTGTTGGCACTATTGAAAAAATTATTTGATCCTTCAAGCACAATTAATTGTTGTAATGACCGATGAATTAACTGTCTTCCAGTTCCTGTAGAAGAAAAATAGTAAATGATCTCTGGATACAAGATACTGGCGTTCAATGTGACGGTATTTGTTCCTGACGTGATAGAATGGTCAATTGGAGTTGCATTTTTAAACTCTTGAGGCTTTATATCTCTGGCTATTTTTAGTATTGATTTATTTATATAGTCGGTTACTGAAGTAGTGGTTGGTGTTGTATCGCCAGTAAAGCTAATATCCATTTGAGATTCTATAATTCCCCGTAAAACTGCCAATGTACTCATTCTCTACCACCCTCCTCATCTATTTTCCAATCTAATACGTCAAATTCTTCTTGAGTTAAAAGTTCTCCCTGTTCTGTTTCATTCAACAAACTTTCATCTTCCTCTGGTATATTTAGTGAATAGTCATCTGAATTTGCCTTTTTCAAACAGTTGAACCAATATTGGGTTACTTTCCCATTTGTATTTTCTTTGGAGTGAATGGGATCTCCATTTGCTCCTTGTTCCTGAGCGACACGATTATTTACTATCGTTTTTTCTTCGTAACTGTTGAAAATCAAATATTTCATTATTTATACCTCCCGAGCCCTTAAAACAGCGCTCAACTTGTCTAAAAGCTCAAGACAATAGGCCCCATTAAATTCCTCTCTAGAAAGGCAAAAATTGTTGTATAGATCGACTTTAGACCCTATTGATCCATGCGATGTAGTTGAAGATGGTGTCGTTGCTTCATTAACCAAATGAGTTACCTCGTTTAACGACCAAGAATATACGGGTAGGTTATCATTCGAATTGGATTTTATTTTTTTGTCGTAGTCAATTCCCCTACAATATATTATGGCGAGATTTCGATCTCTCGTTATCTCTTCAAACATACCCGAAGTATAAGTGTTCGTTACACCATCTTCAAAAAAGGTCACTGTTGGGTTGGAGTTGTAGTTATACATATTGGATTCCGTATCATAGTCAAATAAATCCCCAATCGAATTGCCGACAGGATTGGCAAGCCAATAGGTTGCGTAATCTACGCCAGTGATTGGCCTTCTGTCAGTCGTTGTTGACCCATCCTTTGTACAATAGTAATAATTTGTGTCTGTACCTAGCATAACTGCAGGCCTACCATATATTGATGATTTGAATTCAGAGGCACTTTCTTCATCAATGGTCTGATTTTTTGTAGAGGTAAAATTACAAATCATAATCTGTGAATCAGAAACAGGCTGCTGGTCAGTACGTTGGATACGAGATAGTAATAATACACCGCTGATCGCCGCAAATTTTCTCACCAAGGTAAGTTTGGTTGATGTCGAGCCCAAATCTCCCTTGATGCACGGTTCACCGTACAAATTTCTATATAATGTACCTGGAAAACCAACGCCAACCGAATTGACAATTTGAGGCTGATTTCCTGCTACACTCTGATAGAGGTCAGTTTTATATACTGAATCAAGTCCACCATGTGACCATACACTAATCCAATCTCTTCTATTGTCTTGCTGATCATAAAATTTAGTGACATAGCCACCTGAATTATCGCCAACAAAATCCAATAATGCCTTTTCGTCTATCCAAGACCCTGGCTTTTTTCCTGTAAAGTGAATATCCTGCTCAACATTGTCACTATCTCTACGAACTCTCAAGGATGGGCCTTCATATTGGGCTACCATCTTTTGGAGTCCCCAACAGCAATCGGCAAATAACTGAAAATGTTTGTATTTCTTCAGTTTTTTCATGATTACTCCACCCGATAGAAATCACATGTTATTTTGAAATCTTCGCTTCCTGTCACACTCCATGCACTTGCAGATTGAATACAAACAAATAATGATGTGCTCGATCCGTCTGTATGAACTAAATATTCTGAACTATCATCACTCAAATGAACTGATGTCGATGTGGATGTCGTTTTGTTCCAAACAGCGACTTTAGCTTCCATATCCTCAGTTTCAGAAGCTGTCAATAAAATATCGCCTCCTTCAACCTGTGCTGATCCTGGCACGCTGTTCATAACAAATATATTTAGATTCCCTATAGATGATTCTGCACCACCACTTGTTCCAATCCTAATATTTTTTAGGATAACTGCATCACCATTAGACAATGCAACTGTTGTTAATTCATGAAAAAAGTTACCACTAGCTTCTATAATGCCGTTAACAGCAACTGAAACTGCTGATGCACCTGCTCTTGTAACGTTAATTTGTTTTCTAACAATTTTGTATTTTTGTTCAGCCTTCAACGTACCTTCCACCGCAGTTTTAATATCTGTTGTGTTGGTGGATGTTGTTCCTGTATTGGTTCCTACAGTAGTTATGCCAGCAGAAATTGTTGCTGAATTTGTTTCCAAATGCTCCCCTATAAAAGGGTTCCCCGATGTACCCGTACCAGATGATTTCAGGTATTTAGTGGTTGCTGCTCCATCGGTAATTTGTATATTTGCCATTTAATTTGCTCCTTTTTTTTAGATTACACTTATATACATCGAATTTAGGGAATTGCTAAAGTCTAGTTTTCTGTCTCCCACTGGGTCTGGTGGTACTGAAATTTCTTTGACCGTAGACAATGTAAATGCGACTGATATTTCCACCTATAGTAGCCCTACAATAGAACTCGCTGTTGTGTTAGTGGCCATTACTTTAACGGGCTTGATCGGAACAACAGTAGATTCGGCAACATTGTCAAATAATGTGACGTTGCCATCTACATCTTCCACAGATAGATCACCACCACTGCCAACATAAATTGCTCTGACAGCCCTTGGGACATCGAGAGTATCAGATGGTGTAAGTGCTATAAATTTTTGTGAAGGTTCCGTTTTACTTGGGGGTGTGGACGTGTCATATAGTGCCATTTTAATCTCCTTTTTTGCTAATTTGGACTATCCGCAAAAAAGGGTTTATAGTCTACCTACCTATAATTATAAACTATTTTCCTATATATTGGAAACATCAAATCTGACTTTTTAGCCACTTAGCAAGTCTATGGCAATTTTTAGTGATGCTATAGTTTTTTCTATTCTGCGTAAACAGATCTTCTTTTTTAATTTTTTGATCGATTGTTAAATCGAAATTCAAGTTATCCCTTAGCATGATAGAACCGTTTGTTTTGCTATATGGTTCTACATTAGACGCAATGACAGGAACAGACATGCTGGACCATTCCAGCCATTTCAAATTGCTTTTACAACGGTTAAATTCCGTGTCTCTTAAGGGTGCTAACCCAATATCAATATTCAAATCGTATAGACGTTGTGGATATTCATGTATATCCCAAGCAACAGTCTTGAAATCAATTCGCTCATCCGTTAAAAATTCAGGTTTATGGCCACCATATCTGATTTTTAGTATGACATCATCTTTACATTTTTTTAAACCCTCATTCAAGATATATAGATCTTCGTCATGTCCTGATCCAGCAACGTAACCGTAAGTAAGTTTCTTATTGGGGGCTCTCTTATTATTTTTTCTATATTTCCAAGTTTTAGGATCAATACAAAGAGGGGCAACAAAAACATTTTCATTGAATTTTTTACAATGTTCGGCTAAATAGTCCGTCGAACAAATGACTCCATCGCTTAGCTCACAGTGATGAGCTGCGTGCTTATGATGGGCTTTGAATTTATCGATATTGAAATTTGAAGGTGTTACATCTCCGATATGATCGTCAACCTCGGCGAATATCTTTGTTTTTGGAAATTGTTCTCTCATTTTAGAGATCAAAGCTAATCCCTGTTTATTTTGTATTTTCTGAAAAATAATCACATCAAAATAGTCATACGCAGCGTATAATTTATTTTGGATGTTTTTGGCATCCTCCAAACCTTCTTCTAGGCAAATAGCATCCCATGCAATATTTGATTGTGGGGGATAAAAATAGTCAACGTAAACTTTAACACCGCTGACTTTTAGAAGATGTGTAGCATAGTTTTCAATTCTCCAATAAATAACACCTGTATTCATAGTAGGGATATACAGAACCTTCATTTTTTCGCCTCCAGACATAAATATTGTGGTGCTGAGGGACTTATACCAAATTTTTCACAATAGTCCTTCACAAATGGAATTTCGTAGTATGAGACACTATCTCTTTTGAATCTCGAATACATCACATTATATATTTTTTCTGCTGTAAAATTCTGATGATGGAAGTCACCTAACGTTTCACATATCTTAGAAAAGGGATGGGGGATTGTAACAAGCATGATACCGCCCTTTTTCAAGACTCTCCATGCCTCTGAAATGGCATCGAAAGGATTGTAGAGATGCTCCAAAACCTCACAACAAAGGACGGTATCAAATTTCTTATCCCCAAATTGCGAAAGATTTTCAGCTTCCCCAACTTCTGCTCTAACCCCTCTTTTTTTAGCTATTTCGACAATTTCAGGTACCACATCAATTCCTCTCACATAACATTTTTTTTCTGTTTGAAGCGGTATAGAGAAAATACCAGTATTGCAGCCGATGTCCAAAACAATTGAACCTTCTGGCGTTTTCTCCATGACCCACAAAAACCGCATATAATCTCTCGATAGGTAAGTTCCCTTTCCATTATTAAGGCCATCAGATCTATAGTTTTTGATATGATCGTATTGAGCATCAATTTTGTTCTTGTACTTCAATCCCAAATTCCTCTTCGTATATACGTTTCTTTATCTTCCAGGCATCGATTTTATTTCTGTGAGAATCGCCTTCATATTTTAGCATCAATGTTTTTTCACTGTAACCAAATTTAGCCCCTTCTTTATGGCAAGTCAAAAGGAAAGCTTCATAAAGATCAGTCTCTATGGTTTCTTCTCGATACGGTATTTTGAGTGCCCACTCTCTTTTGTATGCTACTGTCGGATTACAAATTGAGCACTTAGATTTGAAATCCCACTCATTCACAGGATGAACTCCAACAACGTTTGGGTCTTGCGAGCTTTGCAAATTAGCACCAGAATAAAAAATATCGATATCATCCTCTTTGAACTTCTGTAATATTTCCTCTCCTCTATTTGGGTAATAGAGGTCGGCATCACATAATGCAATAATGTCACCGCTGGCTTTCCTATTTAAAAAATTTCTTCCTTTCGCATGCCCAATTCTCTTATCGCTATGCGTGATCCTAATATTGTCATATTTACGTCCAAGAAAATGTAAAATATGAGTGGTATTGTCTGTAGAACAGTCATTGAAAACTAAAATCTCTCCCTTTTCGGTCTGATCGACAAGTGATTTTATACATTGGGCGATGGTAGCCTGAGCATTATATACAGGTAGGCAATAACTTATTTTTTTAGACATTGAAATATCCTTTCTCTAAATTTAGTTTCATTACAAAGATCCCCATAATACGCTCTTTTTACAGTTGCCGTGACTTCTGTATCTTTTTTAGATGGCCTTTCCTTCAGAGCACACTCGTATATGGCACTAATAAGTTCATTTTTATGCGCCATGTAATCTGTAGGCTCCTCAAAAGACAATTTCACATTAGCTTTAAATTGTTTGTCTGGCACCGAGACAATGCTATCTCTTCCACAAAGCATGAACTGGATAGGTAATTGGGGAAAACCATCGTGAATCGTACATCTTAAAATACAAGAGCATTCGTTAATAAAATCGATCATTTCATTATTTGGTATTCGGCCACAAAATTCTATATTGTCCCTTTTGTATTCTATCTCTCCTTCTTTGTTTTTCCATAACTTTCCCTTATCGCCAAAGAATTTGAACTCAATATCAGGACATGCCCTTGCTGCATCTATGACTAGAGGTATATTACTCATACCCCCTTTCCCTTCGAGTTCATTCATATTAGGGGTATCGCTAAAATAAACTGCTACGGTGTATTTTTCTGGAAATTGCTTAGTCACCTTATATTTTTCGAGATTGTAAATTGGCGCATATAATAGCTCTGCATCAAATCCCATTTCTTTTAGTTCTTCCTGCATCCTTGGAGAATTAACAAATGAATAGGTATTTTCTTTTCTCAACTCTTTTTTGATTATATCTAAATCGGCAAATGAGTGACAATTTCTTAGTTGCCAGACATCCGTGCCAATGAACTGAATTAACCTTTTCCCTTTCATAATCGAAAAATGTTTGTTAATCGCTTCTTGGGGATGATTAAACAATCCTATCATGAACGTTGCTTTCCAATTTTTTAGGTCAAGATTAACAGGATATTTTGCATGATTATGAGATACAGGATCTTGCCCACAATAGTCAGCACCTAACATTTTAGCTCTCTGCTGTGCCTGTAGTTGTGCTGAAAAAGTTGTAACTACTAAGGAATTGGGTTCAATTTCGTTGATATTATAAAAATAAGCAACTTTCTCAGCTAATGTCATTTTCTGAGAACCAGAGATATTATCTTCATTTGGTAATTCAGTGGAAAATAGAAACTCGTTGATCCATTTCCCATAATGTCCTTTTTCCGATGCACGATAAAATAAATCCCAGTCCTGAAAGAATTTTAAATCCTCTCTAAAGCCCCCTATTTCATCGAATACACTGCGTTTTATAGGTGACATAGTAGAGATGTAGTTGAACATCCTTAATTCGTCTCTATCGAAAGGTTTGGATGTGTAATTACGAGAATTATCAAATCGGTAATTTCCGTAGACAAAACTTACTTTTGTGTCGTTTAGAAACTGTTTCACACATTCGTATAGCGTCCCTGGATAGAGTTGGCAATCAGCATCCACAAAGAATAATATTTCACCGTCGGTATTTTTTGCACCTAAGTTACGTGCGTTGGGAGCCCCTTTATTTTCTTTGTTTTGAAGATATTGAAATTCAGATTCTTTTGATAGCTCCTTTAGAAGATCGTCATCCTCTTTAGTGAATCCATCTAAAACTACCGTAATATCGTAATTCTTGTAGTCTTGGTCTTTGATAGATTCTATTAAATTGGTGATTGTTTCCTCATTCTTATAATAAGGGATCACAATAGAAATTTTAGGGTATTCGTTTTCCGATTCTACCCATTCCTGCTCTGTATCAAATGTCTTCGCTGTTACCATTGAATATCTCCTTCACTTTTTTATCAATTTCACTAGATATAAGATCACCTATCTCTTTGTTGATAGGGTGACAAATATCAAGTGACTTTTTTTCACTTAGTTTTTTCTGAGGATACCTTATGTAATATCCTTCCTTTTTGAGGAACTTGTAAACTCCTATGCTAGAGACATAGAAAAAGGGAACAATTTTATCGTTTTCTTCAAAGGACAAAGTAAAATTCGCAAATGCGATTAATCCTTTAGATGGCTTGATGGGCATAATGTCTACTTCAGTCACTTTAATATTCAATGTTTCACTTTTTTATTGGTACTTTATCTATAATTATAGATTAATTGTTAATATTAAGAAAGGGTTCTATAATTAGAATATGAAGAAATTATTTATTATTATTTTGTGTTTGATTGTATGTTTGGGCTGCAGCAAACCAAGTGATAATCCAGTAATAACTGTCACATACAAGAGACATTATTTCAGTGAGTTTGGGGATCGATTAAACGTAGTATTCGACTATAATAATCCAAATTCGTCTGTCTATTACACTAATGTTAGTTGGACTTTATTGTTTGGCGATGATTACGAAATTGACCTCAATACAAGTAAATATTTATTATCTGGATCGGGTACATTCACACATCGTCTAGGATATAGATCTGACGATCATGGCGGTGTACAGTCAATTACTATAACTGGCGTTTCAAGTACAGCGGATTAGTAAAGAGGGGCCGGGTGGCCCCCCCATACAATAACAAAAGCTTATAGCTCTGTTGTGAGAATGAAAATCCCTGCAGATTTGTTCAAGACTTTTCCAGCTGAGAAGATGGAGAAAGCTGCTTGTTTAATCATGTTGGTAGGAT
>Ga0255047_10000420_pt1 | contig 34477 bp, 28 predicted proteins | sample JV7_2_1_MG_FD_183640 | JGI IMG/M metagenome (GOLD analysis project Ga0255047, IMG submission 183640) | Seawater microbial communities from Jervis Inlet, British Columbia, Canada - JV7_2_1 | ecosystem: Environmental > Aquatic > Marine > Inlet | place: Canada: British Columbia | collected 2016-10-06
AATAGGGGTCCGCAATGTGTCGAATCCAGAACTAGCAGTTGGACTTGTGAACGTCAGCTAACGGGAAAGCCGACCTTCAGATTTAGCCTGGCAACTCCCGCTTGGTTCCGATTCTGTTGAAAAACTCGATAATTTTAATGGGGAATTTCTCCGCCGAAAACCAGAATACCCTGAACCTCACTTGTTAATAGATATTAGAGTTCGACAGTGACACCATAAGAAAAGATCGCAATAAATATGATCCCCTCCGTATGTTAGGTTTGTTAAACAGCTTAAAACACGAATGGTTATGCCCGGCTGAAAATTTTAGAGTTTTTCAACAGAATCTTCCCGAAGCGGACATTCATTGCTAATCACTCCGGCAGACCGGCGACCAGCAGATTATCTTTAAGTCGCGCATGTGCCGTGGATTTGTAACCTGTTGCCCATTGAGCCACAGAAAAACCTGGCTCTATATCGAGAATTACTTTGCTAACCGACCGGGCTTCATCCAATTTTTTAACCTCAACCAATACGCCCATATTCCATAGATATCCTGCGATCCATGCGTTCGGATATTGCATTGTTATGCGTCGTGAGAATCAGCGTGGTTTTATTGGCTGCGACATCACGCTCGAGATGTTAGTCTGAGGAGGCATAACAACGTGTTTGTAGTTTCAAGAAATGTAGCTTGTTTACAGGATATCTTTTGAATACATATTCTCGGATCAAGATTCCAAAACTGCTCAGCCTTGTGCTCGTTTGCCAGATACTGGCGGCCTGTGAACGGGAGCCCAATGTAAGCGAATCGGTTCGCATGCCTCAACGGCTTGCCTGTACTTTTGCCGCGGGCGCTCTGGCGGGGGAAACGCTGGGAACTGCAATTCCCCGGGGAAGTGACATTAAGATCGACCATTTCATCATTTTGATGCAGGAGAACCGATCGTTCGACCATTATTTTGGAGCTTTACCTGCAGCCGGTCACACAGATGTAGACGGCTTTCCAGACGATGCGGGTAATCCTGATGCAGCAGGTAACATAGTTAAGCCTTATCACGCCAAGCGTTATTGTGTGCCGGACCTCCCACACGACTGGGATGCCGCGCACCGGCAATACAACGGCGGGCGCAACGATGGTTTCGTGATCGAAAGCGAACCCGATGGCAGGCGTTCGATGAGTTACATGGATCATTCTGACCTGCCTTTTTACTATGGCCTGGCGAAGACTTACGCGATTTCGGATCGCTTTTTCAGTTCGGTACTCGGCCCTACATTTCCGAACCGGTTTTACTTTCTCACCGGAACCTCAAGCGGGCGTACCAGCAATCGCTACAAAGTTTATAAAGCGACCAGTATATTCGATCGGCTCGATGATGCTGGTATCAGTTGGGGAATTTATAGCCCAGGCGTTGCATTTGCCACGATCATGGGTAAAAAATGGATGTCGATGGAACAATTTTTCGATGATGCCAAAAACGGATCTTTACCCCAGGTTGTTTATATTGACCCAAAATTTCTGGATGAAAAAGCCACCGATGAACATCCCCCAAATAATATTCAGCTTGGTCAGGAATTCACGCAAGGTATTTACGATGCGCTGCTTGCAAGCCCCCTGTGGCCATCGTCTGCGCTGATTATCACTTACGATGAGCATGGTGGATTCTACGATCACGTGCCACCGCCAACGGCTTGCGCTCCCGACGAAATCAAGGCGGATACTGGATTTGACGGGATAGCGGGCGATTTCAGTCGCTATGGATTCCGGGTTCCGCTTATCGTGGTGTCACCCTGGTCGCGCCCCGGCCATGTTTCGCATACCACCTATGATTTGACCTCGGTACTACGACTGATTGAGGTCCGTTTCAACCTGGCCGCGCTGAGCGCACGCGATGCCAATGCTACCCCAATAACCGACTTGTTTGATTTCAGCCAGCCCCGATTACTCAAACCCCCGCCAATCCCGAGGGCCGTGATTGACCCGGAAAGGGCGAAGCTGTGCCGGCAGATGAACAGTCCGGGTTAGGGCGCGGAAAATTTTGAGCCTGTTAGATCGTTCAGACTGAGGTACCCAGGGTCCGCAAGAGGAAATGTCAACGTCGACATGATATAATTTTTGGTCGCATACGGAGCGGGTATGCGAATAATATAATAATGGAGGAAATCATGGATATCTTAGCTGGAAGTTTTATCCGCGCGATGGCCTTGCTATCTTTGGGTGCCGTCCTTTCAATCGGTATCCAGGCCTGTGGTGGCGGTGGCGGTGATGATGACACCACTACGACAATGTCGGTCACTGTCCCGGTCGGGAATCTGATAACTAAACCCACCATAGTAACCGCCAATGGAATAACGAAATTCGAATTCACCCCGGATCTGGACCAGGATGTCGGCCCGTTCTCGGCAGTTACAATAGACTTGGCCAGTACGATCAATGCGATCCAGGTTACTGAGAACTTCAACATACTCGACTATATTGTCAAAACAGCCCAGGCTAACCATATTCCAGCGGGCCAGGCGACGGTGACCGCCTATATCGCCACCGATGCGGAAGTCGCGGTTGTGTGCAACGGCACTGTTGGTGTGAAATATGGTCCGTTTACGGTTTCGGTAGACGCCGCGAATCAATTGGTAGGGGTCGATCCACCGACCGCTACCGCAACCCAGGAGACAGTTAATGTGATCAATTCTGGGTCCATGGCAATTTGCATCGTGGTCGATTCACATGTTGGGGGCAATATGAATGTCGACAGTCTGGATTTCGAGGTCGAAGATTGCAACAAGCCGCTGGAAATTATTGCTGGCACCTGGATTGGCAAATTCACATGCATCAATTCTCCGGTTAACCCGAATTCTGTCATTACCTGTGACGATGACATTGACGAGGATGTTTCTCTGACCATTACTCAAAATGGTGACCGGGCAACATACAATGATGGCACCGCAACCTACTCCGGAACCGTTTGTGGCGATCATTTTAATTTCAACGGTGGTATTGAAATATCAGAATTTGTTGGATTTGACGAAAGCGGCAAATTTGTAATGAACGATGATGACAGAACCGCTTTCAAGGAATCGAAGTGGCTTGAGCGCGACGATTCGTGCATGGGAACCTGTACCGACTCGCTGACGAGGAAGTAGCCAGCCAGGAATGGCGAAATTGAATAAGGGCTGTCAGCAACAGCCCTTACTCATCGCGATCGAATTTCACGGCGACCATCTATAGGTGTGTACAGGAAGTATAAACACCCTATTTTCACTATTCCACCAAGTCAATATTGCCTCTTCCCGCCGGCCAATCCAGTCACAATTAGCCACCAATCATGCTGACATCCTGCCGTTTCTTTCTTTGGCTCATTGGCCGTTCTGTGCCGAATCCCGTCTATCACTGTAGATAATTGAAGGTCGGCTATAAGCATTCAGGATGTTAAAAAAACTTATAATCCAAATCCTACGAAACCTGCTTCCCTACGCTATATCGCACCATTAATCGATTTGAAACTATTACCTGGCACTTGCTAAGGAAAGCTGGGTGTTATTGATACTTCAGTTCAACCATTGAATGTTTCCAGACCTCTTGTGAAGTTATGCCTCCCAGGGGGTTATTTCTCTAGTCATCACGAAATTTCCCGAAGAGTATTAATCAGCAATACCGGTTGGGGCATCGACCGATACCTTTCATTCGTTAGTTGCATTCTAAAAACTAAGGAACAGTATGAAGCCATAAAGGTGAAGGGGCAGCATATGTCATGGACAGGTATCACAAAGAAGGAAAGGGAAATGTACGCCTCTGGGGCATAGTCATTTCGGTATTTTACGCAGCCGTGGTCATGGGATTGCTGTTGCCAGGTTGGGGCACTCTCTCCGAGGATTCAGCAGAATTTCTAGCTCTTTACCCCGAAATCATTGCCGGAATCTTCGAATTATATACTGATCCAGAGCTAGAAATGATTTGGCTGACGCATGTTTGGCCTCTAATGCTTATTGGCGGTCAGGTGTTGTTGCTGTTTCTTTCGGTTGATACCTCCTGGCAACGCCGAAAGCCCCGAAGCCATATAGCTCTCAGTATTACAGTCACCGCCATGCTGGTGGCCCTGCTCAGTTTTTCGGCAATCTGGTCGCTTACCGTGGGATTCCTTGGAGGCGAGGGGCTTGAATATCTGTTAGTCGTCTCTGGAGCCATCAACATTGAATTAAATAATTGGAATCCTGATTGGAATCCCACCACTGGGCTAGTTACCTGGTGGGTTGGTCTGTGGATTATTTGGGCTATCGCGTTCTATGCGTATAACAAGGCCAGATCATTTCATATAGAGAAGGGCGTATCGTGGCTGTTAAAAGGTAGCATCCTGGAACTGTTAATTGCGGTGTCAGCTCATGTCGCGGTGCTGCAGCTGGGAAAAACCTATATACCTATGGTTACTGCGTTCAGTCTCGTAACGGGGATTGCGATTTTACTAATTTGTTTCACTCCGCGCCTTTTGTCCCTCTTTAAGCGACGTATCGAGCCTCATCGGAAGTCAGATTCCGAACAAAGTCCTACTAAAGATATTTTGAAGGAGTAGCGGCATGGGCAATCAACATCGACTGGTTGTAAAAGCATGTGTTCATTTTTTTAAAATATTTATCATTCTAAATGTGTTAGTGCTAACTGCATGTGGCAGCGGACTTGATAGCACTGACAACGATGACGGTAATTATGGCGTCGGGTGGGTAAAAATAGTGAGTCCGGCTGGCGATTACTACACCATGTCTTCCAACCCGTTATGGATTAGCGGCGAGACCTTTATCAGCCCTACGTGGTTCACGTGTTGCAGCGGCTCGGCGAGAGATACGGGTGTCACGGTAACATGGGAGAACCAGACGACCGGACAAAAAGGATATGCCAATCAGCAAGTTGAACTTTGCGGAATTATGGGACCGTATTTTTTATGCAACCATACGTGGAGTGCGTCGATCCATGCGGAGCTGGGAGAGAATGTAATTAGAGTTAACGCCGAAGACCCTGGCGGAAACATGGGGAGCGACACTGTTACTGTCAACTTGCCATATCTCACTTCCAGTATTTATGGCAGGATCAGAAATACCAACAATAACCATTCGTACTTCGGCCATGCGGGTATTAGTGTCAATTTAACAGGAGCGGGAGTCAATAAAGCTGACTACGTGTCCGATGCAGGCAACTTTGAATTCCATGGTCTTAATGCCGGGTCATATGTAATTACGCCAATAAGCTCGAGCACTTCTTACAACAGCATGTCTTACACCTTTGTCCCCGGCAGTCGTAATATCACAGTAAGTAACACAAAAACCTCAGGGGTCGATTTCTCAACTGCTATCTACAACGTTAGTGGTCGGGTGGGGATCTTTATGAACGATGTAAGAATCTCGGGGGCAAACGGTAGTATGAGAAAACAATCGGGTTTCTACGGTTACTATCGGTTTCCGGTACCAAGCGGTACTTATACCATTGCTCCCTATTGTGGATTAACGTGTTCTATTGTTTCCCTGAATACGTTCGTTTTCTCGCCTAAGAGCAGGACTATAACAGTCAACGACCAGGATATTGGGGATCAAAATTTCAGCGTAACCCTAGATCCGCTCTGATCATGATAATAAAAACGATCAAAGTAATCTTACTCAATAAAAGTGGGCAGAGCGGTAGAAAAGCGATTTATGGATTTATGATCATTAACAGTTGATTATAATTCTGGGTGCTTGAGGAAGATGTCGGGAGGAAATTGATTTCCGATTTTGGGGTGTCGAAGCGTTCGCTTTAGAACAAAATCAAAAAGTAAAGGGTTGATATCATAAATTTCGTTAAGAAACAGTCGCTCTTCTGTCGTGATAAAGCCCTCGGACACAAGAGTACTGGTCCAGATAACGATATTGATTGCTGGTAGAGGATAATCGCTACCATTAACAAGACGAGAGTGCAGATCCTGGCGTTCGAGTATAGTAGTAAGAGGAATGGAAAGCCGGTTGTGCTGGGTGGTACCTGAAATTTCGCCAAACAGCAGGCCTTCGTATTTTTTCTCATCCATCAGCCGGAGGAAAAGGTCAAAGCTTGGAACTTCCTTCTTCTCGGGGTCGTCAAAATCGATACTCGTGCCTAGTGAGGCTACGTGAGCCATGATGACCTTAACGCCGCGATCTAGTGCCCGCCGAAAGCGCAAGGGGTTCCCATATTTCTGGTCGTCCTCGCCGACGGCATTTTCCTCACCGACATGGGTGTGGATCACCATGTTGTGTCTCTTCACCGCATCATAGTAGGCGTCGAGATCAGGGCTAGACGCGTCGATTCCCATCGCATTGGGTAGCCATTTGATCAATTTGGCACCGTGCTTAGCCCAATAATCGAGACGTTCGATAGCGTCTTTTCGGTAGGGGTGCACCGAAATGGTGGGTACGAAAATGTCTGGATAGGTATTTACCAGGTCCATCACGTAGCGATTAGGAGTATAGAACTCGGTTTTTTCCTCGATTGGTAAGCCGTTTTCAGCGTAATTCCGGTCGAATGCGAGGATTCGAAACTTTCCTCGATTTGGGATTCCATTAATCAATCGAACCAACCGGTCGACAAACTGTGCGTCAGCATTATCAACATCGGTAATATCCGAACCGCTTAAATAGACATAAAGTTTGATGTATTCGATCGGGTGGAGAAGGGTTTGCTTCGCGGGGTTAACGTAAGCACCGGTTTCACCTGTACCCAGCCCGACAATATGAGTGTGATAATCCATAATCAGGCCTTCATTCATATCCGAGTAGGCGCTTTGAATCAGCGCTTGCGCTCCTGAGCTAATTTTTTGTAAGTCCTCGGGCTGCCCGCTAAACGAGCCACCAATGGCAGAACATGCCGATGCACATAGGAGTAGGGTGCTCAGGATCACTGCCCGAGTAATCACGGCGTTACTATCCGTTTGCCGCTCGTTGCGGCATCAATACTCATCACAAAGTCAGTAGCGCCAAACCGGAGTAATAATGGAACAGGAAATACGAGAAATCCTCTCATTAACTAATGATGACAAATGGTCGATCGAATTGAAAGATACATGGATAAATGGAATGCAGTTATATGCTTTCAAAGAATTGATGAACGGCAGCTTAGTGCTGCCATTTCAACCGGTCGATGCAACACATGCGTTAAATCTCTCTGCCGGTGTCTCGAACCCTAGGGTTTTGCGGGACGCTCGTTTTGTTGGCGAGCCACGGCATTGAATTTCGTTTGTGAGCGTAACGACTTATAGTCCAATCTAACGGAATCCGAACTACCGGGTCGTCATCGCCTCCGATTTCGGTATGCCTCCCTGCCACCGGGTTCGTAGATGATGCCTTCTACATAATTCTCATCGTAGTCCTGAGCCTTGTCGGTCTTTTCATCGAAGTCTTCGGGTTTAGCGGTGGCTTCGTCATAGTCGTTGGGTAGGTCGCCGGTCACCTCATAATCCTTGGGCGTATCTTCTGACGCATCATAACTCCTGGACTCATCGGTTTCTGGATCATAATTTTTGGGTATATCAATTTTTCCATCGTAGTCCTTCGGAGCGCCCGTTTTCCCAAATTCATACTCATCCCGTTCTGATTGAGCGCCAATAGCAGGTACAAGAAACATTAGCAATAAAAGGTGTAGGAGTTGCTTCATTTGATGTTTTTTTCGTGTCTCGAAAGCCATATTAACATCGGTAAGTTAAAAGTAAAATATCGATTAACATTCAGGCTTAAAAGTAAAGAGAAGGTATTTATCTAATAATTCTGAACGCCCGATCCGTGCCATAAAAAATGTCTAATGCGAATTTCTATATCTCGCTTGAAACAATTGAATGCTCCCTCTTTCTCCCTGGTTGCCCTCTTGATATCATAGATCCCCAGGAAGCTCCTGTTGCAAATTCTAGTGGGAAAATGTGCCCAGTAGTCCGATCCACCGGTAGCTTCAAAATGAGAATAGCTAAATTGTGGAGAGCAGAAATGGAACGAAGCCGATTAGCAATGATCATGATAGGGCACGCGCATTACAGGGCGGCTATTGCACTATTTTTCTTAACGCTAGCAAGTACCGTTGTCTGTAACGCGGCAACGCCGACAATTACGCAAGAGGGTTTACTGAAAAAAATCGAATCGGGAGCGGCACCGTTAATTCTTGATGTCCGCACCGCCGGAGAATACCGTGCTGGCCATGTGCCGCATGCTATCAATATTCCACACAATGAGTTGGCAAGTCGCGTGACTGAGCTTTTTGATGCGATGGATCTGGAGATCGTGACCTATTGTGAGCGAGGACCGCGGGCCGGGTACGCAGAATCTATTTTGCAGGAAGCTGGCTTTTCCACTGTTCGTCACCTGGTGGGTGATATGTACGCGTGGCGTAAAAATGGCCTTCCCATTGCGTACCCCTAACGCCAACCGCATCGAAATAAAGGGCGCGTCTATTTGATTGATACGAATATCTTGATTGGGCATAAATAGTTCGTGGACTAACCGAGCGATTGTTGCTGATTGGGTCTCAGACAGTCCGCGATACCAGCAAACACAATAGAGAATAGAAGAGGAGCATTTTTCGTCTTGATGTCACATAAAACACCAGTTTCCCAACTCTTGCAGTGAGCTTACAATGTTATGTACAAGCGCGAAAATCAAGATGTCAATCTGGTTGAGAAATAATGATGACGAGCACACAGCAATCTGCCAAGGATACAGACACAATCCGACAATTAGTTACGGGGTATCAAGCAGCTAGAGCACTTTTAGCAGCTGACGAAATTAACCTGTTGCATCATCTACAAGCCGGGCCGAAGCAAGTCAGTGAACTGGCAACGGCTACCAAAACCCACGAACCGACATTGTTCCGGTTTCTCCGTGCCTTGGCTACCATCGACTTGGTCATTGTAAAAGGCAGGCAGGTATCAAAGGGCCCTTTGGCGGATGGCTTAAGGGACGCAGCCCGGATTGGAGTCGAAAACTATCGAGTTTGGAACGAACTTCCCTATACATTGAGCACAGGAAACCCCGCATTTGAGAAAGTTTTTGGGCGGGTGTTCTACGAGTATCTCGATAATGAACCAGAAAAGGCGGAGCGGTTTAATACTGCTCTTGCTGCGGTTTCGATGGGGTGGATTTCAAGCGTGTTGGATGCAGTGGATTTTACAGGCAGTAATGTCGTTGCAGATATTGGGGGTGGGCACGGTACCTTTCTCGTTGAGTTATTGAAAACTAATCTTCACCTCCAGGGTATTCTAATCGATCAGGCGGCAGTGCTGTACAGCGCCAAAGCAGTGGTCGAATCAGCAGGTGTGCAAGATAGATGTCGAATGGAACCGGCTAACTTCCTAAAGGCTCTGCCAGATGGTGCTGACCTTTGCTGCCTTTGTAACCTGCTAGTAGATTGGGACGACACCAACGCAAATCTGATCCTTCGGAACTGTCACGCTGCCATGGATGATGAGGGCCGTATTTTGGTGGTTGATCGGGTCTTACCGCCAACCAATGATCCGGGGCACCGTTCGGCGGCATTCCTGGATTTGTTTTTTCTGTTAATGGAAGGGGGACGTATTCGAACACAAGAGGAGTACCAAGGGCTTTTTGAGGCCACCGGTTTTCATCTCATTCGTACTTTTCCTGTAGGTGGTGGATTTTACGTATTAGAAGGTTCTTCGGGCTAATCGCCTAGCCCATTCCAGTCACTGGAAGCAATATTGCTATGGGGAAAACGGTCACCTTAAATTAGAATCCTGCATTACGAATCGTGACTATTCCGGCAGCCCCGCCTTACGCAAGCCATCCAAATAGGTATCGAGTCCGTCTGGCTGCTTTGTTAGTAGCGTAGTTTTCAAATAGGTAATTGATAGGTCAGGTTTTCGTTGCAAGGCTTCGCCCATAGCCTCGTATGCTTCATTTAGTTGGTCGAGATTGCCAAGCGCTGAGGCGAGTACCGCATACGGCCAGTATCCACCCTCAGCTGCTCGCGGCTCGATCAAAACTCTGCGTGCCCACTGAGTCGCGTCCTCGTACTGATGCAGCAAGTTGCTCGCAATGGAGCGGAAGCACATGGTCCCCCACAACACAGGGTCCCGAGGACTGAGGCGGATTGCCTTGTCGAGCTCTTCGGCACCTTCTTCAACTTGGCCAGATAGTACTAAAGCAAATCCGAGGCCATGATGCGCCAGGGCAAAACTGGGGCTTAATGCGACTGCCCTGGATAGTTCCGCGACTGAGTCGTCGTGCTTCCCCTGCATCATGCACACTCGCCCCAGAGCGAAATAAGCTACCGGATCATGGTCATCCAAAGCAAGGGCACGCTTCGCCGCCTTGTACGCTAGTTCAAGGCTCTGATCGGGCGTTTCCGTATAGCCAAGCATAGTATCCAGGTAGTGTGAATATGATTCGAATGAATAAGCTATCGCAAAGTTGGCGTCTAGCTGGTGTACTCGCTGAAATAGTCGCTGGGCTTCAGTCATGTTCTCCTCGGTGAAACTCCATAGGTGCCATAGGCCGCGCTGGTAGATCTCCCATGCGCCCAAACTTTCTGGAGGTGTACATACCGCCCGTTCTCGTTCCGCAGCACTGAGTTCTGGTTCCACAGCTCCTGCTATGGTTTGCGTCATTTCATCCTGTAGCTCGAAAATATCCGTCAGGTTGCGGTCAAAGCTTTCGGCCCATACGTGGTGACCAGTTATCGCATCGATCAACTGGGCTGAAATCCGCACGCGATCCCCAGACTTTCGCACGCTTCCTTCGATTACATAGCGCACGCCAAGTTCGTCCGCGACTCGTGTTACCTCGACAGCCTGGCCCTTGTAAGTAAAAGAAGAATTTCGAGCGATTACGAAGAACCAATGGATCCTGGAGAGGGCCGTGATTAGATCTTCGCTGATGCCGTCGGCGAAGAACTCCTGTTCCGGGTCACCACTCATATTTTCAAAAGGTAATACAGCGATCGAAGGTCTGTCGGGGACCTGGAGACCCCTTGATTCTATAGCTTGCGTGGTTTCATTTATTTCGGGCGCAGGTAGCTCCTGGCCAGGTCGGAGCTTAGCGGCAAAGGCTCTTACTGGTTGGTCGAAACCTTTCAACATTTGTTCACCCAAGTTCTTAAACTCGAAAGGCATTCTAGTTGGTACTGTCTCTGACACATTACCTTGTACTACTACGCCACCTGAGTCGGCTAACTGCTCGAGTCGCTGTGCTAATACGACACCGGCTCCTGTGATCGTATTATCTGCAATAATTACCTCACCCAAACTAATACCAATCCGAAGTTGTGGTCGAATATCGTCGTCGAGTAGGTTATTTGATTCCTCGTTCAGAGCTTGAAATGCGATCGCGGCGGGAACTGCATCGGAGGCTCGACTAAACTCTGCTACAAGAGCGTCTCCACGTACCTCGCGTGCTATTCCTCCATAAGATTTGATGATTTCAGCAAAGTTATGAAAAGCTGCTTGAATGCGTTCATGAGCGAGCGTCTCATTCTGCTGGACGAGTGATGTGGAGCCGACCACATCGGCATGGAGGATAACTGCCAGCTTACGCGATAGATGATCCTTTACCATTAATAGCCCAAATGGATTTAAGATGAGGAAATTCTATCACATGCCGAACCCCATAATTTGGTGGTTAGACTCGAGCGCGGACGTCCGCCTTGTGCTGCCATTTCAACCGGTCGATGCAACACAGTCGGCTGGTGCTGTTCCAATTGATGCAAAAGGCTGGGAAGCCGATATTGGTGTCTGTAGTGGCTACAAATGGCTGGGCGAACCCGGTGGTGTCGGCCTGGCGGTCGTGGCTCCTGAGTTATTAAACCAAACACCACCTGCACCAGGATGGATGGGGGCACCGGACCCGTTTGACATGCAGGCGACTAAAATGCCGCTGGCACACGATGCCCGGCGTTTTACACAATCCACCATGTCATATATATCCATGAGTGGCCTCACGGTCGCCCTCGGTGAATTGCTGGCCATGGGTGCAGAAGATTGAAGCCCATGCCCAATCATTAGCGAGATTATTGGATGAGGAATTGAGGGCTACTGGCTGGACTCCGTATCGTTTAATCGAAGACAGAGCCGCTTCGGCCCACATTATTGCTCTTGGGAACCCCACAGCCGAAGTCGAATACAGCCTGAAGACTATACGAGATGCAAATATTGTTTGTAGCAGCCGAAACGGTCGCATTCGTGTTTCGATCGTCCACTTCAATGATGAAAATGATGTTCGAGCCCTTGTCAAAAAACTTCAACAAGCCTGATAAGAGGTTCCTTAAATAGCTGACTGTAAGCAATGCACCGAGGCCGATCAGTGCCAGCGCCGCTCCAATCAGGTGACTGATGCTGTTAAGTTTTTCGCCGTAGTACATTGTTGTTTCTACAGATTCCGGCTCCATGCTTCGCGGTGTTTCGAATGATGACAGCCTTATAGATCACTTGCTGTGTTAAAGCGCCTTGATCAATAAATCCAGGCTATCTTTTGCATCACCAAACAGCATCCGGGTATTTTCTTTCACAAAAAGCGGATTGTCGACCCCGGCGTAACCCGCTGCCATTCCGCGTTTCAGCACGATGGTGTTTTCACTTTTCCATACTTCGAGCACTGGCATCCCGGCGATGGGGCTGTCTTCATCTTCCTGCGCGGACGGGTTGACCGTGTCGTTGGCACCGATGATGATCGACACGTCGATATTGGGGAAATCGTCGTTGACCTCGTCCATTTCAAAAACGATGTCATAAGGAACATGGGCCTCGGCTAGTAGTACATTCATGTGCCCGGGCATACGTCCTGCGACCGGGTGTATGCCGAATCGGACGTTGATTCCCTTGGCCAGTAACATTTTCACTACTTCGGAAGTCGCGTGTTGCGCCTGCGCCATGGCCATGCCATACCCGGGCACAACCATGACTTCGCTTGCACTATTGAGCAGGTGGGCGGTTTCGGCGATATCGATGGTATTGACTTCACCCAGATCACCCCCTGCAGTTGAACTCGACGAGCCACCGGAAGTTCCGAAGCCGCCGGCGATGACGCTGATAAAATTTCGGTTCATCGCCCGACACATGATATAACTCAGTATCGCACCGCTACTTCCAACCAGTGCACCGGTCACGATCAAAAGGTCATTCGATAGCATGAAGCCAGTGGCGGCGGCGGCCCAGCCCGAATAACTGTTGAGCATCGAAATCACTACCGGCATATCCGCGCCACCAATCGCGGCAACCATGTGCGCGCCGAAGATAAAAGCAATGATCGTCATCACGGCAAGCATGACAAAGGCATCGGCATGGTTGTCGGCACCGACGAACCAGATCCCGACCACAATGACCCCGAGAAACAGTGCCAGGTTGAGCCAGTGGCGGGCGGGTAGCATCAGGGGTCTGCCACTTATAATTGCACTGAGTTTTCCATAGGCGATAACCGATCCGGTGAAAGTTATCGCACCGATACAAATACCGATGAAAATTTCAATATCGTGGATAGTTTTTTCCACACCGATATATGCAACGCCCGGATCCATAAAATTGGCGAAACCGATCAGTACTGCGGCAAGACCGACCAGGCTATGCAGTATCGCCACCAGTTCCGGCATCTGTGTCATTTTCACGCGGCGCGATAAAATGAATCCAATCGTCCCGCCTGCCACCATCACCACGATCAGGATGTTATAATTTCTAGTCACGAATGCAGTGATCGTGACCAACACCGCAATAGTCATTCCGATCATGCCGTAGAGGTTGCCACGACGTGCGGATTCGTTATTTTTCAGTCCGCCTAGCGCCAGGATAAACAGGATTGCGGCACCGAGGTAAGATACATTGATAAGACTTGCGGTCATATTATTGGCCCTTGAACATTTGCAGCATGCGCTGCGTGACCGAAAAACCACCCATAATATTGATACTGGTGATGAATAATGCAATTACCGACAGATACATAATCGTGGGATTATCGGACGATATCTGCGTTAAGGCTCCAAGCACGATGATGCTGCTGATCGCATTGGTGACACTCATAAGCGGTGTATGCAGCGACGGCGAGACATTCCAGATCACCATGTAACCGACGAAGCAGGACAGTACAAACACGGTGAAATGCGCCATGAATGACGGTGGTGCAACGAGCCCGAGGCCAAATAATGACAGTCCGCCGATCAGCATCGGCAACCAGGCGCTTTTCACCACCCTGGCGACACCGGAAGGTGGCACAATTGGTTTCGCGGGTTTTGCATCAACGCTCACAGTTTGTCCGCTGTAAGAAGGTTTGCGCTCGGCCGAGACTGCAATCGGAGGCGCTGGCCAGGTGATTTCACCGTTATTCACCACGGTCGCCCCGCGTACCACGGCGTCTTCCATATCGATGACCAGGCTACCGTCTTTCCCGGGGCACATTTCGTCGATCAGATTATAAATATTGGTCGCATACAACTGGCTCGACTGGGCAGCGAGACGACTCGGCAAATCGGTATAGCCGACAATACTGACACCGTGCTTTTTCACTAGCTTGCCGGGCACGGTTAATTCGCAATTCCCACCCTGTTCGGCGGCCAGATCAACGATCACGCTGCCGTCACGCATACTGTCGACCATCGCCCTGGTAATCAATTTCGGCGCCGGTTTGCCGGGGATCAACGCGGTGGTAATGATCACATCGACTTCTTTTGCCTGCTCGGCGAACAGCGCCATTTCCGCGTCGATGAATTCCTTACTCATAATCTTGGCGTATCCGCCTTCACCACTGCCATCCTCTTCAAATTCGAGCTCGAGGAATTCGGCGTCCATACTTTGAATCTGTTCTTTAACCTCCGGGCGCGTATCGAACGCCCGCACGATCGCACCGAGCGATTTGGCCGTACCGATAGCCGCGAGCCCCGCAACACCGGCGCCAATCACCATCACTTTTGCGGGGTCAACCTTGCCGGCAGCGGTGATTTGCCCGGCGAAGAATCGACCGAAATGACTGGACGCTTCGATGACGGATCGATACCCGGCGATATTCGCCATCGAACTCAGCGCGTCGAGCTTTTGCGCGCGCGAAATGCGCGGAATACTATCCATCGAGAGTGCAGTCACTTTGTGCTGCGCCAGTTGCTTGAGCATTTTTTCGTTTTGAGCCGGCCACAGGAAGCTGATCAATCGGCAGCCATCCGGCATTAAATCTATTTCGTGTTTACCGAGCTGGAGATTTTGCTCGGGCGGGCGTACCTTGATCGCCAGGTCAGAAGCTGACCAGGTAGCCTCTGCATTCTTGCAAATTGTTGCTCCTGCACGCTCGTAGACCTGGTCCGAGAAATTAGCCCCGGCCCCGGCACCGGATTCGACCATCACTTCGAATCCAAGGCTGATCAGTTTTACCACAACCTCCGGGGTCGACGCGACGCGCTTCTCACCCAGGTGAATTTCTTTCAGTACACCAATTTTCATTATTCGTTTAACTCGATATTGAATTGACGGATACTATGCTAAAGACGGAGCCTTTTTTAACCACGTGTTTCCTAAAATGAAACTCCGGCTTTGACACTAACTTAAACCTGTCGTTCCCGCGAACGACGGTAATTATATTAAGAACCTTGAGTAAGCGCCATTCGGGTCTTGGCCTAATTCTCGCAAGGCTCTAGTCTGCACTAAATTTACAATAAAAAATACTATGGGAATTTTAAGCCATATCATTTCACCGGCGCAATCCAGTCCCAGGTTCATGGTTTTGGCCGAGGGGGATGATATACGTATCATTGAAGCAGCGGTCCGCGCCAGCAACGACAAGATTGCAGATTGTATTTTGATCGGTACCCGCGAATTGATCGAACGGCGAGCTTTAGACGCCGGCTTATCGCTGGATAAAATCCATATCGAAGACCCGCTTAGGCCCGAAAAATCGCCTGCCTACGCGGATGCTTAATTTTTCTGCGGGCGTGAGCAAAAAATACTCATCCCCTTGTTTTCGCAATACACTGGCAAATAGCCTGGTGAGTGACTCGCGCTGAAACGCCCGACCCTCGTGATACCAGGTACCGTCCGATGCGATGCGGATATCGATTACCCCGTTTTGCCCGGGTTGCCAGTCTTTCTGCGTCAGACGCGATGATTATGCTTGTTCGATATCACGCAGCAACCGGTTTAGCTCAGACATGGCACAATCATGTTTTGCCGGCTGGATTGTGTCAAGCAGGGACTAGTCCGCATACTGCATGATAGAGGAGTGAATATGGTCAGGCACTGCCCTTAGCCAAACTGCATGGTTGATGATTTCAGCAGGAAAACGGTATCTTTTTGTAAGCTGGAATTGATTCATGCCACCGGTCTGATCGAATGGACCTTAAGTTGACAGAACCATTGCCGCTGCATACGATCGCAGAGGATAAGTGAAAATTTTAAATGAATAAAATACTTTCAATCTTAAATACTTGACCATTTTAGTCAGGATTGTATACTTGTAAACATAATATCTATAACCAGAAAACCTGGTTCGATGGCGGAAACGCAATGCCCTGAGTACCGAAAGGGTAGGTACGAAGAATATCACGAGAGGAAAGCAATGCAAGAAAACCAAGTGGGTAAAAGCGCTCACGCGCCGCGGCGATTGGTCAGGACAGTGTGAGTGAACCCGAGGTGAGCCTTGAGCCATGTCGGCTGGAAATTGACGGTAAGTCGATCGAAGCAATGGCGGGCGAGACTATCCTGGAGGCGGCTCGCCGTGCGGGCATCGATATTCCTGCAATGTGTGCTGATCCTCGGATGAAACCCACGGGCGATTGCGAATTGTGCAATGTCGTCCTTGACGATCATGCAGACCTTGTGAAGGCTTGCATGACTGTGGCCAAAGAGGGCATGGCGGTCCAGACTAAAAATTTGGAATTGAAGGCGCTGCGCAAGGACAGGCTCAATATCTATCTTTCCGATCACAATGCCTATTGCCAACCGCCCTGCACGGCGGCTTGCCCCGCCGGGATTGACATTGCCGGCTATATCGACCTTATACTCCAGAAAGATTATGCAGGGTCAACGGCCCTTATAAAGGAGATGCTACCGTTACCGGGTGTACTCGGGCGTGTGTGCCCGCGGCCTTGCGAAGACCCATGCAGGCGCATTCAGATTGACGGTAAGCCGGTTGCGATCTGCGCCTTGAAACGATTCGCGGCAGATAAGGCTGCCAAATCAGGATTGCCAACCCAGCCCGAGCCAAAGCCTGCAACCGGCAAACGCGTTGCCGTGGTTGGTGCTGGTCCGACGGGCCTCTCAGTGGCCTACTACCTGGCGCTTGAGGGGCATAAGGTTACGCTGCTCGAATCGGAAAAGAAGGCGGGTGGTATGTTGCGTTTCGGCATTCCGCCCTACCGTCTGCCCAATAGTGTACTTGACCAGGAGATCAACGACATCCTGTCGCTCGGCGTCGAACTGAAAACCAGCCAGAAGATGGGACGCGACTACCAGATCGATACGCTCAAAGATCATGGATTCGACGCCGTTTACCTGTCCATAGGTGCCATGGCTGCCAAACCGACGGGTATACCTGGCGACGATGCCGAGGGTGTTATGTCGGCGATCAAGTTTCTCGCCGACGTCAACTGGAACAAAACCGTCGATGTCGGCAAACGCGTCATCGTCATCGGTGGAGGCTTCACGGCGGCAGACGCGGTGCGCACAGCACGTCGTGTCGGTGCGTCCGAAGTTACCATGCAGTACCGGCGTACACGCACGGAGATGACGGCGGCCGCACACGAAATACACGAATGCGATGTCGAGGGTATTAAACTCGAGCTCCTCACAGCTCCCGTTTCTGTAAAGGTTAAGAACGGACGCGTCGTTGGGCTAACGTCGCTGCGCATGGAACTCGGCGAGCTTGATGACAGTGGCCGCCGCCGCCCGGTCCCTATTCCGGGTTCGGAGTATTATACCCCAGCCGACACGATCCTCCTGGCAATCGGGCAGGACGTCGACGTCGCCGCGCTCAATGAGGGCGATCTCGGTCTCCACGAGAGATGGGGCACCATCGAGGTAGATGAATCAACGATGATGACCAACCTGCCGGGCGTTTTCTCTGGCGGCGATTGCGTCACCGGGGCAGCCACCGTCGTCGAAGGTGTGGGGGCTGGACGCCTGGGCGCCTTCGCTATCAATGCCTACCTGAACGGTGCCGACGAAGCTGGAATAGCCGCAGCGATCTTGCAGCACAAGCCCGAGTTTTTCGACATCGGCGCAAAAGCTGCGTCAGCCGCACCGATGAACGAAATGCCGGTTATAGATGGAGATGGTCGACTCAAGGCCTTCGAAATTTCGCAGCATGGCGGCGACGTGGATAATGACGAAGCCTTCAAAGAGGTTGAAGTCGGTTTTTCAGAGGAAGAGGCGTTGCAAGAGGCTGGCAGGTGCCTCATGTGCCGTTGCCAGGCGACCGGCGTGTGTACCTTGCAGAGCCTGTCTATCGAATACGGTGCCGGAACCAAAGTCTACCTGGGTCAGGAGGCATGGAAATGAATATAGCGCTCAAAGTCAGAGAGTCTGAACCAGTCGATCCGGGTATCGCAGCGCCGCTTGTGTCCTGGCCATTTTTTCAGCTCGAATTCGAAAAGTGTATCAAATGCTTGCAATGCGTACGCATCTGCGACGAAGTCCAGTATCGTGAAGTCTATACGGTCGACGAGTCGGGCTACCCGGTACTCGTCAGCGGCACCAACGACTTTCGCGATACACAGTGCAATAACTGCGGTCAGTGTGTCGGTGTGTGCCCGACGGGCGCATTGAAGGATTTATCCGACACTGGTGTTTTGCCCAAGAACCTGCGCCGGAAGACCACTACGACCTGTGGTTATTGCGGTGTTGGCTGCGCCATAGAGCTGGAAACGGAAATGGGGCAGGTGGTCGCCGTTAATCCCTCGCTCGCCTCCGACGCCAACATTGGTAATCTGTGCGTCAAGGGCCGTTTCGGCATGGACTTCATTCATCATCCCGACCGTTTGACACAGCCGTTGATACGCCGTGGCGGCAAGAATAGCCCCCTCGAACCGGCAAGTTGGGATGAGGCAATTGCCTTTACGGCAAAGCGCCTCAACGAGGTTAAGGCCAAACATGGCGCCCCCGCTCTTGCCGGCCTCACTTCGGCGCGAGCAACGAACGAGGACAATTTTGTTTTCCAGAAGATGATCCGGTGCGCCTTCGGCACCAACAACATCGACCATTGCGCACGGCTTTGCCATATGGCCTCCGCCGTCGCTTTAAAAAAGGCTGTTGGCTCCAGCGCCCCTTCCGCTTCTAGTCCCGATGTGCGCATGGCAACCGCCTTCATCGTGTGCGGATCGAACACCACTGTGACGCATCCTGTTATTTCGAGCCAGGTGTTCAAGGCTAAGTATGAAAGCGGGGCAAAACTTGTCGTTATCGACCCGCGTCGCATCGAGATGGTTGACCACGCCGATGTATGGCTGAGACCGAAGAATGGCACCAATGTCGCTGTGCTGAACGGCCTTGCGCGTATTATCTGGAAGGCGGGACTGGCCAACGACGAGTTCATCGAGGCGCGAACGGAAAACTGGCTGCCCTACATCAAGCATCTCGAAAAATATACGCCTGAGTATGTTGAAGAAATTTCTGGCGTGCCAAAGAGCAGGCTGCACGAGGCGGCTTTGATGTACGGCCAGGCATCGCGCGGAATGCTGCTATGGGGCATGGGCATCACCCAGCACCTTACCGGCGTCGATGGCGCTCTGGCCATGGCGAATCTATCACTTCTCTCGGGTCATGTCGGCCGACCCGGCACCGGATTTATCCCACTGCGCGGCCAATCCAATGTGCAAGGCTGTTCCGATATGCAGGGCCAGCACAACAACCTTCCGGGCTACCACGACATCAAAGACCCCAAGGATCGCGCGAAGTTCGAGAAGGCCTGGGGTGTACCGATGCCTGAGGACGAATATCTGACGGTGATCGAGATGGAGGAGGGCGCGGGTGAAGGCAACATCAAGGCCATGTACATCATGGGCGAAAATCCTATGGGCTCAAGTCCTGACATAAAAGAGGTCGAGCACGGCTTAAAGAATCTCGAATTCCTAGCCGTGCAGGATCTATTCCTGTCCGAGACAGCGGCGCTGGCCGACGTCGTATTCCCTGCCGCGAGCTTCGCCGAAAAGGATGGCACATTCACCAACACGGAGCGTCGCGTGCAACTCGTTCGCAAGGCAGTCGAGCCCACCGGCGAGGCGCGTGCAGACTGGGAAATCATTTGCGACGTATCGACCGCGATGGGCTACCCGATGAGTTATCCGGGCGCCGCTGAAATCATGGAGGAGATCGCATCTCTGGTGCCATCCTACGCTGGCATGCGCCATGCGCGGCTCGGCGGTAGCGGCCTGCAATGGCCCTGCTTTGATACCGAGCACCCCGGTACTCGCTTCCTTTATGAAGAGAACTTCCCAACTCCCTCTGGCAAGGGTCTGTTCCATGCCGTCAATCAGGAAGATGCGGGCGCGGACGTGGCCGATGACCTCTATCCGTTGAATCTCAACTCGGGCAGGTTGCTCGAACACTATCACACGGGCACCATGTCGCGACGTTCGCGCGGACTAAATCATATGCGACCCGAGGGTGAGGTCGAAGTGCACCCTGAGGACGCGCGCCGCTACGATCTGGAGGATGGTAGCATGGGACGCATCGTCACCAAGCGCGGCTCGATTGAAGTCAGGGTATTTGTGACCGATCGAACACCGGAGGGAGCGATTTTCTACCCGTTCCACTTCTCCGAAGCGCCCGCAAACAGGCTGATCAGCGGCACCTTCGACAAGGCCTCGCAAACCCCGGCCTACAAGCGAACCGCAGCGAGGGTAGAGCGTATCGAAGCCTAGCAAGATGCGCTCTCACCTCAATTCTGAGTTGCGGGACGCGGGACGAGCCCAAAGATATCGGCCGGCAAAGATGCGCCCTTCGGCATCTGAAACCGCGTATATGCTGAGCAGGAACACTCCTACTAACGAGCGACCAATTGGTCAATTAAATAGAATCTAACCAGGGACTATTTGAAAATCCAGAACCACCAGACGATTGTACCTAACGAGATCAGTTTGATTCAGTCAAACTCACCAAATTGCCGCGGGGCAAAAGTAGCGGCAGGTAGCCGGCATGCCTGGTGGCTGAAATTTGGCAGGATTGACCGGCGGGAAGGAGCAATTTTGGGTGTGTCGGCGGAAATCAGTCAGATTACGGATGCCCCTGGGTAGCCCCCGGTCACCTCTGTGCAAGGGCTACCGACGCACGACAGCGATTGATAATATCGCGGGTTTACAGTTGCCGGGACGATATAGGATAATCCGGCCAGATCAACACCTCCACGGCCGATGGCATGACACTGAAGGTACTCGCACTGGGCGGCGACGGCATCGGTCCGGAAGTCGTCGACGCATCGATCAAGTTGCTGGATGTCGCCGCGCAATCGATCGCACTCGGCACCGAGTCGTCGGTCGGACCTCCGCTGACCGGTATCGGCCAACGGCTGACTAGCGAAGAGATCCTGCGGAGCATCGTCGATCCCACGCGGTGGTCGCCGAGGGCTTCTTCCCCAACGTCATGCCGGCCGACTTCGCCGACCGCATGACCGCGCGCGAACTGGAGATGCTGGTCGTGTTCCTCGGCGAACAGGGAAGCTAGACGATGGACGACGGCGGCGAGGACGACGTGAAATGGAAACGCCTGCGGGTCCCGGCGTTGCTGCAGGTGGTGCTGGTGGTGATGGTAGCCGTGCTCCGCGAGCCCCGGCTGTGGGCGCTGCGCTGGCTGTTCCTGCTCGCCATCCCAGGTCTGGTCACCTGGAACATCTACGGAGTGGTCCGTCCCACGACCGGGGCTCCGGTCGAACTGCGCCAGATGCATCCGGCACCACCATCGAAACTACGCGTGTTCGACACCAGCTACGACCTGACCACGCTCAAGAACCCGAAGCGGGCGGCTGTCCTCGAACAGCTCCAGGCCGACCCGGAGGGGGCGCGGGAACTGTATGACGAAACGGTCGCCGCCGGCCGTGAGGTCTATTACCAGAATTGCTTCTTCTGTCACGGCGACCACCTCGACGGTGCCGGCCACTACGCCCAGGGCTTCAACTCGCTGCCGGCCAACCTCCAGGATGTTGACACCATCGCCCAGCTGCGGGAGGCGTTTCTATTCTGGCGCATCATCACCGGCGGTCCGGGGCTGCCGAAGGAAGGCACGCCGTGGAACTCGGCCATGCCGGTCTGGCACGAAATGCTGGACGAGGACCAGGTGTGGGACGTCATCACCTTCCTCTACGACTACGTCGGCCAGGTGCCGAGCATGTGGGACCAGGACATCTCCCGGGTGGTTACCGGCATGAAGGACGATATCGCCCGAGAGCGTGCCGGCCAGACCGGGATGTCGCTCTACCTGCATCGCTGCGCCGTCTGCCACGGCGACGAGGGGTTCGGCGACGGCCCGGCCGCCGACCTGCTCTACCCGCGGCCGCGCGACTTCTCGCAGGCGGTGTTCAAGTACAAGACCACGCCGCCGCAACAGCTGCCAAGCGACGACGACCTGTTCGCCACCATCAGCGACGGCCTGCCCGGTACCGGCATGTCGGGCTGGGCCGGGCTGCTCAGCGACGCGCAGATACGCAGCCTGGTCCCGGTGATCAAGGGCTTCGACTTCACCACCGCGTGGGCCCCCGACGACGCCGATGACGAGGCGTTCGACGACGAGGGGCGCTACACCCGGGATGACTTCCGCGTGGTCACCGAAAGCGAACCGCTCGATGGCCAGGTGCCCTTCTCGCCCGAGTCGCTTACCCGCGGACGCAAGGTCTACCTGCGCTCGTGCAAGGAGTGCCATGGCAAAAAGGGTCGCGGTGACAGCACCTCGGGCAAGAAACTGGCCGACGACTGGGGCTACCGCATCTGGCCGCGCGACCTGACAAAGCCATGGACCTGGCGCGCGGCACGGCCCGTCAGCGCCAATGACGCCCCCGAGGAACAGGCGCGCGACGCCATCGTTAAGGTGGTCTACCGGCTGCTGTCAATCGGCATCACCGGCACTCCGATGCCGGCCCACCGCGAGGTTGAGGATGGCAACCTGGACCTGATCAACCTCAGGGACCGCTGGCACGTCGCCAACTTCGTCTACGCCCTGCACCGGGATTCCGTGCCGCCGGGCGACAGCAGGGTAATCACCGCCACCCGCCTCGGGGACACGCTGCCCGAGGCTGTCGACGACCCGCGCTGGGATGACATCCCCGCGACGACGCTGCACCTGGTTCCGAACATCATCCGGGAGGAGCGGCTGTTCACGCCGCTGAACGACTCCGTCACCGTGCGCGCGGTTTACGACGAGGAGCAGATCGCTTTTCTGATCGAGGTTCACGACCGCACCAACAGTCGTCCCGGCGACGCCTCGGCGGTCGCGATCCAGGACAAGGAGCTGGAACTGTTTTCCGACGCCTTCGCCATCCAGTTCCCGCAACAGCAAGCGTTCGCCACCTCGCCGGTGGTGACCAAGCCGCACTACCGCCACGGTGACGCCGCCCACCCGACCTCGATCTGGTACTGGAACGTCGGCAGCATCAGTCCCCGGCAGGCTCCGCGAACGGTGCATTTCGATGCCACCGGCCCCGACCAGGCCCTTGTACCGCGGCCGGACGGCGGCGGTCTCACGGCCTCGGGTCGCTGGCGCGAGGGGCGCTGGCGGGTGCTGATGACCCGTTCGCGGCAACCCGGCGGCAACGGCGACATCCGCTTCGACGACGGCCGCTTCATCCCGATCAGCTTCGCCAACTGGGACGGCAGCAACGGCGAGGTCGCGTCCAGGCACACCCTGACCACCTGGTACTGGCTGCTGCTGCAGCCCGAGGACAACCCGGCCCGTACCTACGGCCTGCCCGCCGGCAGCGGCCTGCTGACCTTCCTGCTCGGCTTCTGGCTGGTCCGCCACCAGCGGCGCCGGGCCACCGCTCCTACGAATTGAGGCAAGGCACCCTGTAGGGACGGCGCCCTCGCCACGATGAAGTAGTCGTCGCATCGCTCAAACTGCTCGATGTCGCCGCGAAAACGATCGGGCTCGACATCGACCTGGCAGAGGATCTGCTACACGGCGCCGCCTGGGAAAAATACGGTACCTTCCTTCACCCGCAAATCCTGGAAAAGGCGAAGCACTCCGATGTGCTGCTGGTCGGCATCACCGGCGGTCCCGCCTGGGATCATATCGTCATCGACGGTGGTCCCGAAGAACAGGACGGTCTGATGAAGCTGCGCCACGAGCTCGATGTGTTCGCCTGAAGTATAATGAAGAATAAACGACTCTTTTCCTAAAAACCAATAGTACTGGACAGTCGTTCATACGGGTATCAATCTCGCTGTCTCCACTGCATTTTGCTGAATTTGGTGTCCTTGCCGAAAAATCCTCCCCGAATGCCGACACTTTCTAGCCAATTCCGATCGTCAGGCCAACCGATGCCCTCGGTGACTGATAGTGTGGACGAGTATGGTTAGCTCTTGCTGATTTGGTGCCATGGTGCGTTGGAATCTTGTCTTTCCCTGTTTGTTATTTGTATATACGCCATCCAGAAACAGCATATGAAAGTGAACATCCGTGGGCACACAAGTAAAACGAATCTTCAAATTGAGTGCAGTTTGCGTGCAGTTCCGGAGACAATCTGGGAAAATGAAAATCGGCATTGCAATTAATTGCAGAGGGTGTATCCGTAAATAAGCAACTGATTTACTGCTGATTTATGTTTTCTCACGTTTGCTGGTGTAAAAAACAGAAAATTAAAAAATGGCGCGCTCGGCGGGAGTCGAACCCACGACCTTTGGCTTCGGAGGCCAACACTCTATCCAGCTGAGCTACGAGCGCACGGATGGCATCTTTCGTCTATTTCACATGCGGCTGTAATGAATTAAATCTGACAAAATTTCGCGCGCAGTGATTGTAGTACAGTCGGGCATACCAGGTCTGCCTTTTTCGACTAGACGAGTAGATTAGACGGATTATGGATGAAAAGTTATGATGCCTTTCATATTGAGCTATCGGGTATCCAATGGATGATGCAAATGAATTGAATGCTGTAGCCGGCTGGAAGGTCCAGTTAAGAGACTGGGCAGTCTCCCCCTCGCTGCGTGGTCGATACGAGGCTAAATCGATATCCCTGCTATTGCGCCCTGCGGTCGCGGTGCTATTAATCGTTTCCCTGTTCCAGGTATATTCGGAACGATATCTGGCCGCCATTATGCTGGTGACCTTCAGTCTGGTCCTGTGGCGCATTGTGCGTCACATCGTCAAGACCCGTATGGTCAAACCCTTTATGCTTTTATCCCTGCTGATGGGTACAGCATTCATGAGCTATGAGGCTCTGACTTATGATCCGGTCGGGCCGCTTATCGCGTCGTCTATTTTCCCGGTACTGGCTTATTTTTATCTTGGCCGGACTGCGGGCAACCTGTTCTCGGGTGCGCTGCTCGGATTAATTTGCCTGATACTGTTTGTGTTAAATCCGACAATCGAGACGCAAAACGCGATCAATATACTGATTACATTCTCGATGGTTTCACTGATCGCTCGTATGTACCAGATTACTCGCAGTAAGACCGAAGTCGTGTTTGAAAATTTGTCGAATACCGACGAGCTTACCGGTGCTTCTAATCGACGTGTACTGGACCGGGTTTTAAAGCGTGAGATTAGCCGATCGCATCGTCAGTTTTTACCGCTGAGCCTGTGCATGATGGATCTGGATGATTTCAAGGAGGTTAACGATAATTACGGACATCATCAGGGAGATTTAGTGCTGAAAAATTTTTGTCGAATCGTACAGGAGAACATCCGTAGCACCGATTATCTGGTTCGCTATGGCGGTGACGAATTTATTATCGTCACGCCCACAACCGACATTAAACACGCTCAAATGGTTGTCGAAAAGATCTCGACCGCGCTCAGTAATTTTGATTTTGGTACCGAACGCCCGATTCAAACCAGCGTCGGTATTGCTGAACTTAAGGACGGCGATACCATAGAAACACTGCTTAGCCGCGCGGACAAGGCCCTGTACGAGAATAAAACTAATAGTAAAATTACACCTGAGCATCACGTTGGCTAGCAATCCGTCGGACTCGGGGAATCGCAACGAGCATGGTGGGAGAGTGAAACCAGATTATCCCGATTTTGTGGCGCATAGTGGATCCTACGCAACGAGAAATCGGGAAATATGGGACGCTCCCCCACCAGCGCAGTAGATTCCCCCTAAGTTCGACAGACTGCGAGGTCTGGTTACTAAAATCTGTAACTGAATATATATTGTCGAGAAATTTTTATTGACCAATAAATTTGCGTTTGAATTTCTTTGCGATATAGGTAATTTTCAAGGATAATTCGAAAACTTTTTTCTACCTCTCGTCTTAATCTGGAGTTAATTTGTGAGTTCAGCGCAACACGATACTTTTTCGCCGAAAAACCTGACTGTACTCGGTGGCTTGTTACTAGTTGCCCTGATTCTGGGCGAGGTGGTCTTTTCGCGCAACAATAACGATGTGGTCGTTAAAATCGTGGGTGTCGGTACCATAGAAGATATCGCCATGCGGATAAAACCGGTGATTTCGATCGACAGCATCCTGGCTGGTGGCGCTGATGCGGGATCCGGCGAGATGGCGCAGAAATCACCTCAGGAACTGTATCAGGGAGCCTGCCTGGCCTGTCATACATCAGGTGTAGCCGGAGCGCCCAAAGTTGGCGATAGTGCCGCATGGCAAGGCCGTCTCGGTGATGGTATTGATGCGCTGGTCACTTCGGCGATCAAGGGTAAGGGTGCCATGCCACCGAAAGGTGGGTCGGCCTATTCGGATGACCAGCTACGAATAGTGATTGAATACATACTGGCTGAATCTGGATTGTAGTCATATTGATTTAGGCGCTATCTGGCCTGGCTTGTATTAAAAAGCGCAGCGAGTCTGCGCTTTTTTAATGCCCATTCCATCTCCTGTCCTGTTGCCGATAAGCGATTGCCTCGGCCAGGTGTGTGTCACGTATATCTAAATCCTCAGCCATATCGGCAATGGTACGGGCCAGACGTAAAATCTTATGGTAACTGCGTGCGGTCAGCTTTAGCTTATCTATCGAAGCTAATAACAGTCGCTCGCTGGCCTGGTCGAGCTTACAATTTTGATCAATCTGTTGATTCGTCATATTTACGTTGAGGCAATGCTGGCGATACAGTTGACGCGCTCTCGCCTTGATGACTCTTTTCCTGACCTGTTTGCTGGATTCGCCGGGCTTTTGCCTGTGGTTGATCAATTCGTCGTGCTCAAGTCGCGGCAGTTCGATCTGAATATCAATCCGATCCATCAGTGGCGCGGATAGTTTGTTGCGGTAGCGATTAAGCTGTTCGGCGCTACAAACGCAGCTTAGAATAGAATCGCATCCCCCCGGACAGGGGTTCAGTGCTGCGATGAGTTGAAATCTGGCAGGAAATTCGGCTTGGCGGGCTGCCCTGGAAATATGGATCTTGCCGGTTTCGAGTGGCTCGCGTAGTACTTCGATAGACCTTCGATCAAATTCGGTGAGTTCATCAAGAAACAGGACGCCATTGTGGGCGAGTGATATTTCGCCGGGTTTCGGGTGGCTACCGCCGCCGACCAGCGCAACGCCCGAGACCGTGTGATGGGGTGACTGGAATGGCCGCTGTAACCAGTTGTCGGGGTTGACCGGTTTGTGACTGATCGAACGGATACTAGCGCTGCTCATCGCCTCACTCTCCGACATTAGCGGTAATATAGTGTTGAGCCGTTGAGCAAGCATACTTTTACCGGTACCGGGAGGCCCCATCATAATCATGTGGTGGCCACCGCAAGCGGCGATTTCGAGTGCTCGCCTGGCCTGGTGTTGCCCATACACTTCGCTGAGATCGTATTCAAATCTAAGCGGAGTAGAAATCTCGGTCGAATCAATCAGCGGCAGGGATTCGCCACCGTTGAGACTGGCGCAAACTTCGGTCAACGAACCACAGGTAAATATGGATACACCTCGTACCAGAGATGCTTCGGGTTGATTGACCCTTGGAATAATGACCTGTTTCTGTGCCATTTTGCTGATGATTATAGCCGGTAGCAATCCTTCGACAGGGCGACATTCACCGCTTAGCGCAAGCTCGCCATAACAATCGAAATCGCGAAGTGTCGATGTGTTGATTTGATTCGAAGCCGAAAGTATGCCGAGCGCTATCGGCAGGTCGTAACGTCCACCCACCTTGGGCAGGGCGGCCGGGGCGAGATTTACCGTAATTCGACGCGCGGGGAACTCGAACCCGGAGTTGATAATAGCTGAGCGTACCCGGTCACGCGCCTCGCGTACCGCGGTTTCGGGAAGGCCAACCATGGTAAATGCTGGTAAGCCATTTGAAATATGGACTTCTACGGTGACTTCGGGTGCGCTGACACCTTGCTGGGCGCGTGTGGTAAGTTGAGTGAGTGACATGGATTCCTTTCCTTGATTTAAATGATAGCTATTTTGCTTTCAGGGATTTCTCCAGATTTTTGAGCTTGTCTTCGAGGGCTTTGAGTTTGGCACGGGTGCGTTGCAGGACAGCCGATTGAATATCAAATTCCTCACGGCTTACGAATTCCAGTTCCGACAGTTTCTGTTGCAGTAATGATTTCAGCCTGGTATCGAAGTCGCTTTTCACCTGCTGTAATTCGGGCGGTAGCAGTTGATTGATGTTATCCGACAGGCGATTGATAGTCTGGTTATCTAACATCTATATTCCCTATAATGGTGCGTTTCCAGCGTCCAGATGCACTGTAATGGTGCAATTATGATCTAACTGGGGTACCAGTGTAACGATTTATTCGTCTGCTGCCTAGATGAATAATTAAATCATTGATTTCAAGGGGTTTAAACGTTTATGGCACGGTTTCTGCTGTTAGGTAGGTTTTTAAATTTGAGGATTTCTGCAATGAAAATGGTTACAGCCATTATAAAGCCCTTCAAGCTTGACGATGTTCGTGAAGCCTTGTCGGAAATTGGGGTGCAAGGCATTACCGTGTGTGAGGTCAAGGGATTTGGCCGCCAGAAAGGTCATACCGAATTATATCGCGGTGCCGAATACGTGGTCGATTTTTTACCCAAGGTGAAACTTGAGATTGCCATCGACGATGCCCTGCTTGATCAGGTAATCGAAGTCATCGGTTCCAGTGCCAACACCGGTAAGATCGGAGACGGAAAAATTTTTGTTACACCAGTCGAACAGGCGATCCGTATTCGTACGGGTGAGTCTGGTTCAGATGCCCTTTAAAATCGGAGAGTACCTATGACAATTCAACGAAATCTCAAGAAGTACCTGGGTGCACTCTGCATGGTGCTGGTTACCGCCTTGCCGTCGCTCGCTCTGGGCCAGGAAACGGGGCTCGATTCCGGTGACACGGCGTGGATGCTAACATCGACCGCTCTGGTTTTGATGATGACAATTCCCGGGCTGGCCTTGTTCTACGCCGGCATGGTGAGGGCCAAAAACATCCTGTCGGTCATGATGCAGTGTTTTGCCATCACCGCGCTGGTATCGGTGCTATGGGCGCTGTACGGATATAGCATCGCGTTTTCCACTACCGGCATGGAACCAGGCGTAACCAACTTTTACTCATTTTACGGCGCGCTGGACAATGCATTCCTGGCCGGGGTCACGGTAGACAGTCTGACCGGGACCATACCGGAATCGGTGTTCATGACCTTCCAGATGACGTTTGCGATCATCACGCCAGCACTGATCGTCGGTGCGTTCGCCGAGCGTATGAAGTTTTCTGCCATGTTGTTGTTCATGGGGCTTTGGCTCACGTTAGTGTACGCACCGATGGCGCATATGGTCTGGAGCGGTGACGGCGGATTTCTCTGGGACATGGGGGTTCTCGACTTCGCGGGTGGTACCGTGGTCCATATAAACGCCGGAATTGCCGGCATCGTGGCCGCGCTAATGTTGGGTAAGCGGAACGGCTATCCCAAAACGCTGATGCCGCCGCACAACCTGGGGTACACGCTGATGGGGGCTTCCCTGCTGTGGGTCGGATGGTTCGGCTTCAACGCCGGGAGTGCGGTTGCTGCCAACGGTTCCGCAGGCATGGCCATGGCGGTTACCCAGATTGCAACCGCCGCGGCCGCGCTGGGGTGGATGTTCTCGGAATGGATCGGCCACGGCAAACCCAGCGTCCTGGGCATTGCCTCCGGAGCTGTAGCAGGACTAGTTGCAATCACGCCGGCATCTGGTTTCGTTGGACCGATGGGTGCTTTACTAATCGGTATAGCGGCCGGCGTCGGATGTTTCCTGGCTTCGACGAAGCTCAAGCGTGCGCTGGGGTATGACGATTCCCTGGATGTGTTCGGTGTGCACGCCGTCGGAGGCATCATCGGCGCGATCCTTACCGGGGTTTTTGCCGTGTCCATGGACGGGCTCATGATCGGCGAAACCACGATGGGCGCGCAAGTCTGGATTCAGATCAAAGGTGTTTTATTCACCGTCATTTTTGTTGGCGTTGGGAGCTACCTCATTCTTAGGATCGTGGATCTGATCGTGGGTCTGCGTGTGGGCGAGGAAGATGAAACCGAAGGACTCGATCTGGCTTTGCACGATGAACGCGGTTACAACCTTTAAAGGATCACTCCTCTGGCTGTGTCCATTCGGGCGCCTCGGGCGCCCCGTTTTTTTTTGCCACAGGATTAAATAGGTAGCTTGTATATTCAATAGCTGTCTCCTTTGCTATGATGATTGGGGGGTGCCGGGTGACCAGTATTCCCCTTTTTTATACGCCATCCCGGGACGGAGTGGATTCCCAATGTTCTGTCATATTTATCGCAGCAGCCGTAAAGTCGATACCTATTTATACCTGGTAGACAAGGACGATTTTTCGATCTTACCGGAGAGCCTGCTTAACCTGTTCGGTGATCCCGAATTCAGCTTCAGCTTCGAACTGGCTGTCGATAAAAAACTGGCAAGGGAGAATACGGCTGAAGTACTGGAAAACTTGAAGTCGCAGGGTTATCACCTGCAACTACAGAGCGATGTGCTGGTGGAGCAAATGCTGGCGATGAAGGCTGCCAACTAAGAGCGAGAGCTGTCTCAGAGACGATCACGCAGGGCGTAGTAACTCATACCAAGCACCAGTCCGGGCCAGCGTAGCCAGTCGCCGCCTGGAAAAGATCGCGTCGGCAGTTTACCAAACAGGTCAAATTTCTCGGTTTCACCGGCAATTGCATCGGCGATGAGTTTACCTGCCAGTGTCGATAACGCTATACCATGCCCGGAGTAGCCCTGTGCAAAGTAGGTGTTGTGCCTGCCTAGACGGCCAAAGTGCGGCATGCGGTTGAGTGTTACTGCGAGGGTGCCTCCCCAGGCGTATTCGATCGGTGTATCGGTCAGCTGTGGGTAAATTTCGAGCATGGGCTTGCGTACGAATAATTCGATGTCCCGTGGGAACCTGGAACTGTAATTTTCACCGCCGCCAAATAGTAATCTTTTGTCCACGGAGAGGCGGTAGTAATTGACCACGAAGCGGGAATCGGCGAATGCAATATCCTGCGGGTTAATTTCATTGACCCGCTCCTCACTCAACGGTTCGGTGGCGACGATGAAATTATTGATCGGCATGATCTTGCCGGATAAACGCTTGTCCAGCCCTCCAAGATATCCATTACAGGCCAGTACAATCGAATCGGCTTCCACCGTGCCGCGGTTGGTGAGTACGCGTGTGATTTTGCCTTCCTGATAGCTCTCTACCACGGTGTTTTCGTGCAGTATCGCGCCATTTTTTATCGCCGCTTTGGCTATTCCCAGTGCGTAGTTAAGTGGGTGCAAATGGCCGGCGCCCAGATCGAGGCTGCCCCCGTAATAGTTGTCGCTGCCGACCAGAGCGGCCATTTCCGCGCGTTCAAGATATTCAATCGAATCGTATTGATAATGCTCGCGGAGGTGGTCGACATAGGCGCGTGTATGGCCGGCGTAGCCCGGTTTATGATCGGGATGTGCAACGCCTGGTTTCAGATCGCAGTCAATTTCATAGTCGGCGATCAAATTCCGGGCGATTGCCTTGGCGTCCTGTGCCAGGTCCCAGAGTGCTCGCGCGGTGCTTTTTCCGAGTAATTTTTCCAGTTCAATCTGTTTCTTGCGCTGCCCGCTGCCGAGCTGCCCGCCGTTTCTACCCGAGGCTCCCCAGCCAACCTTGCGGGCTTCGAGGAGTATGACTTTATAGCCATTTTTTGACAGATGCAGCGCAGTGGACAGCCCGGTGTAGCCACCACCAATCACACAAACATCGGCACGACTGGACCCGTCTAGCGGGTTAGTATCAGGACCTCGATTCCGACTTGCATGATAATAGGAGTTCGGATAGTCGGCCGTATCGCTTCGATCTTGCGTGAGTTTAAATGCCATGAATCGTCCGTGATTACTATTTCAAATCTTTGTGGGTCTGATCCAGGCTTTTCCAGGCACGCTCGAAGAAAACATCAATATCCGATTTTTGGATCACCAACGGCGGCGAAACAATCATCGTATCGCCGACAGCGCGCATGACCAGGCCATTATCGAAGCAATGTGTCCGGCAAATTATGCCGGCGCCCCTGTCCTTGTTATATTTAACGTAGTTGGCCTTATCTTCAACCAGTTCGAGTGCACCCAGCATTCCGACGCCACGAGCTTCGCCCACCAGTGGGTGGTCGCCCAGTTCGCGCAGGCGTTTCTGGAAATAGGGAGCGGTTGACTCGCGCACGGTTTCGACAATATTTTCGCTTTGCATCAGGCGGATATTGGCTGCAGCTACGGCCGCGCAAACTGGATGACCGGAATAGGTATAGCCGTGGTTGAACTCACCACCCTGGTTAACCAGTACATCGACGATTCGGTCAGAAACCATCACGCCACCAATCGGCAGGTAGCCCGAAGACATGCCCTTGGCCATCGGCATCAGGTCGGGTTTGAGATCCAGCAGGTCGCTGCCAAACCAGTGGCCGGTGCGGCCGAAACCGCATATCACTTCGTCTGCGATGAACAGTATTTCGTATTGGGCGCAGATTTTCTTCACTTCGCCCCAGTAACTATCGGGCGGTACTATCACGCCACCAGCGCCCTGGATCGGTTCGGCGATGAATGCTGCAACCCGGTCTTCTCCAAGCTCTTCGATCTTGTCGGCGAGCGACTGTGCTACCTCGCGGCCGAACTCTTCGCTGTCCAGATCTTTACCCAGTTCGCAGCGTTTACCAAACCAGTATGGCTGCTCAACGTGGACTATATTTGGAATTATGCCGCCCTGCTTGTGCATATCGGCCATACCGCCGAGGCTCGAAGCGGCGATTGTGCTGCCATGGTAGGCGTTGTTGCGGCTGATGATGACGCGCTTTTCAGGTTTACCAAGGATATCCCAGTAACGCCAGACCACGCGAAGCACGGTGTCGTTGGCTTCGGAACCGGAGCTGGTGAAAAACGTATGATTCATGTGCGCGGGAGTCACTTCGGCGAGTAATGCGCCCAGCTCTGCCACGGGTGGATGGGAGGTTTTAAAAAACGCATTGTAAAAGGGTAACTGCTGGATCTGATTATGCGCGGCGTCGATCAATTCCTGTCGACCGTAACCCATGTTCACACACCATAGACCCGCCATCGCGTCGAGGTATTCGTTGCCGTCGGAATCGGTTAGATAAATACCCTGTGCCGATTCGATGATACGTGCGGCATTATCCTTCAGATCCTTCGGATTGGTGAAGGGATGGAGGTGATGAGCACTGTCGAGACCTTGCCATCTCTCGGTGTTATTGCAAGACAGGGTAGCTGATTGGTGGTTCATGGTTGTCTCCTGTTTAGACCGACTGTGCCAGAGTAATGAGGCGCATTGAATGTGGGTAAATTTCAACGATATTGGTATATTGTGATCACAAAATACTAAGAAGTCAACATCGGCAAAAAGCTTTATATAATATGGCTTAAGCAGCCTGTTAACTGACCGTTTAATCTTGCCTGTGATAGATTTTGTGGATCAAAGGTGATCACAATATACCAATATCGTTGAAATTTACGATCCGGATGTTTCGATGATTACGCCCGGTGGCGGTGGTGTGCATTGCATGTGCCAGGCACTGGGGCGTGACCCAGGTTAGGCTTCTTCGCTCGACATCGCTAATTCGAGCTCGCGGCGCTTTTGCTGGCGAAACATTATCCAGCCGGCCAAGATTACACCGATGGCTACGACTACAATAATGATCGTCGCGAGCGCATTGATGTCGGGACGTAATCCCAATCGGACCCGCGAATAAATTAACATCGGCATCGTGGTGGCGCCGGGGCCCGAGACAAATGTGGCTATTATTAAATCGTCCAGGGATAGCGTGAAAGCCAACAGCCAGCCAGCCAGCATGCCCGGTGCGATCAACGGCATGGTGATATCTGTCATCACCCGGAATGGTTTGGCACCGAGGTCCTGCGCGGCTTCTTCGAGGTCTTGCGACATGCCCGCGAGACGCGACTGAATAATGACCGCGACATAGGCCATCGAAAAGGTAATATGGGCGATCGT
>Ga0255047_10000421_pt1 | contig 34436 bp, 66 predicted proteins | sample JV7_2_1_MG_FD_183640 | JGI IMG/M metagenome (GOLD analysis project Ga0255047, IMG submission 183640) | Seawater microbial communities from Jervis Inlet, British Columbia, Canada - JV7_2_1 | ecosystem: Environmental > Aquatic > Marine > Inlet | place: Canada: British Columbia | collected 2016-10-06
ATGCTGCTTATGCTGCTGCTTCTTATGCTGCTGCTTATGATGCTGCCGCTTCTTATGCTGCTGATACTGCTGCTTATGATGCTGCTGCTGACGCTGCTAAATTAAAAAACCAATTAGAAACCGCTAATATATGTAGAAAGATATTAACCAAAGACGTATTAAGACTAATAAATAAATAAACTATGTACGATTTACTCACATTTAAAGACATGAGAATAGAGGCTATGGCTGATGCTATGTCAGAGAAGGATAAAAGAATATCAGAATTGGAGACTTATATCTTCGAGCTTTGTGATAAAGATTGTCCATTCGACTACAAACTTGTGGTTAAAGGACAGGTATTTGGAGGGGAATGAAAGGAATAGATGATAACCAGGATTTGGAAGCTGAAATAACATATCAGGATAAGATGATGTCTTTAGGGAACTTCCTTATTGAGTTGAAGTCTAAAGCAAAGAAGAAGGATAACATAGAAAGGTCATCCAAAGCAGTCAAAGAACTTACTGAGATAGCCCTATACGTTAATAACCTAGAGGTTGAGAACATGGCTATGAAGATGGAAATGGGCTTTAAGAAGTCCAAGGTTTATAATCAAATAATAAAACTATTAAAACAATGCTTGAAAAGTTAGTTAAAATACAGAATGAATTAAAGGTTGGTAAGACCAGGTTCAACAACTTTGGTAAATACCATTACCGTTCATTAGAAGACATACTGGATGCAGTCAAACCACTGTGTTTAAGAGAAGGATTCCTACTTACTATAAAGGAAGAGACAAAAGAATTATCTGGTATTCCTGTTATAGATGTAACAGCTACAATAACAGATGGGGAACAAGAGGTTGTTTCAAAGGCATCGGCTGGTGTTGATATTAATAAGAAGGGTATGGATATAGCACAATCATTTGGTGCTTCTAGTTCATATGCTAGGAAATATGCACTCAATGGGTTATTCCTTATTGATGATACCGCTGATGCTGATGCAACCAATTCACATGGTAAGGATTTAGTGGAAACACCTAGGAGGGTAACGTCAAATAAACCTACACTACATGTAAATACTGTTCCTTTTGGGAAGTGTGTTAAGAAACTTGCAGAAGGAGCTACTATGCTAGATATAGAGGATAGGTATAGTCTTACACCAGAAGTAAGAAAGGCATTGACTAAATGACTAACAGGTATTAATTTAATAAATAAACATTTTTAATTATGGGAGCAATTATTTTAAGCGGTAGTATAAATCTTACCGAAGCAAAAAAGACAGGTAAGTTAGTGAAAAAAACGAATAAAGACAAGGAGGAAGAGGTGTGGCTTTACTTCGCTTCATGGTGTGATGACAAGAAAAAAGAATGGACTCAGGAGGACGGTAGCATAAAGCTAGGTGATAATGGAGGTATTTATGTGAACCAAACAAAAGAAGATAGGGAGGCTAAGGTTGACAAAGAATTTATTGGCAACATGTCGGTTGTCTTTCACGCAAAAAGAGATAGTGCTTTTGACCCCGATAAAGCATCTAACAAAGAAGTTGTAGTTAGCACCAATACTGATGATGACTGGTAGTATATGGAATACACTGAGTTTCAGTTCATGTTGGAGGATTGTGAGGTCAATCCAGATGAGAAGATAAACAGTCCACCAGTAGCTATTTCACTTGGCATGTACAATGATTTTGAGGGTAACGTACATGCCTTGCCTTTAGCGACCTATGGTAACTTTGTTTTCATACAAGCACCTCCTAAGAGTTATAAGACTTATTTTGTCAGCTTACTCACAGCAGCTTATTTAGATGGAGACAAGAGCTTCGTAAGTTATATCAAAGGACATAGAGGTGATAGGGAAGTGTTATACATAGATACAGAACAAAGTAAATGGCATACCCAATCAGTGTCCAAGAGGATAGCAAGAATGATTCCTGATAAGAAAATGGTTGATAAGCTCAATGTATTTGCTTTAAGGGAATACGTACATGTTGATAGAATGAATTTCATTGAGACGTATCTATCACATAACCAAAAGACAGGAGTGATTATCATAGATGGTGCAGCTGACCTGGTCAGTGACGTAAACAATATAGAAGAGTGTAATGAGGTTACACAGCGTATAATGACAATAAGTTCTAAATATAATTGTGCCATTATAACCGTGATACATTCAAACTATGGAAGTGAGAAACCTACAGGCCATCTAGGTTCAGCACTTGAAAAGAAAGCTGAGACACAGATAATCATAGAGAAAAACTCTCAGTCTGGTGGCATGTTGGCTAAATGTAGAAGGAGTAGGAACAGAGCATTTGACCCTATTTCTTTTATAATAGAGAAAGGATTGCCAAGAATACAGAAGAAAATAGATATAGAGTTTTAATATGACACCAAAGGAATTAGCAGAAGAATTATATAATGAGTTTTTTGATGTTGACGTTTATGGAGCTGGATTAGGAGATACATGTACCATACCAGCAGCTGAGTATGCTATAATATGTGTTAGGAGAATACTTTATCAGTATGAGTACATATCAGTATACCTTAGTCCAGATTGGTGCAACAAACAGATAGATTTCTTTAATGAAGTAATTAAGGAATTACAAACATATAAATGAGTAAGGATATAATAGAAGTACTAGACACTAGGAGGGATGATTGGAGTAAGATGTTGACTAATCAAGGCTGCCCAATACATTTAATAGATGACTTCATCCATGATACCTATATCAAATTAAGCAACCTGGACAATCCTAATAGGATTATAAGGGAAGATGGAGACGTTAACATGTATTATGTTTATTTCACTCTTAGAAGTCGTGTAGTGGACTATCACAGGCAGAACAAACTTGTTTATGTAGCTGACTTTATAGATACTACCGATACAGATGACTTCGATATAGACAATGAGATACTATTGAATAATCTTTATGAAGGTATAATGAGTGAAGTGAATGTATTTGGAGCGTATGGAAGTAAACTATGTAAGCTATACTTACCAACCTCTTTATCATTAAGGCAGTTGGCTACAGAGAGTGGTATAAGCCTTACGAGTATACATAACAGCCTTAAACAGTATAAGGCGTACATTAAGGAGGAATTTGAAGATGAATATCTGGCATATAAAAGGAATAAGAAAGGATGAGGTTTGATTTAGGTGATATATTTGGATTGATTTTAGGGGCTATCGGCATCACGCTTTGTGTTATTTGGTTTGGATGGAAGCTGGTTCTTGTTTTATTTATATTAATGTGGAGTAATAATATTAGTCAAAGCCCATGAAACAAATGAAGTGGTGTTGGCTTAATGGAATCTATATCTATCCTGTTCCTGTGGACAATTCCAAAGGTGTAAGGAGACCAAGATGTTATATTTATGTTAACAACCAAGGTAAAGAACATAAAATAGACTATATTTATACTCAGAACGCAAAGTTATACGATGAGATAACTAGAATGTATAAAGAGATTTATAATAAGAACCATGAAAGAATTTAAAGGAACAAGTGGGGAGTGGGAGGTACGAAATATGAAAGGGATATACCCTAAGGTTGTCTGTAATGGATTTAATCAAGGTCATTTATCCATATCTTCAACCACTTCAGATAAAGAAAATGAAGCCAACGCCAAACTAATAGCAGCAGCACCAGAACTTTTAAAACATGCGCAATGGTTAATGGAAAGTATGAAGGCCATTCAAAAGCATAATCCTGATTGCGTTATCAATAGGGATGAAATAAGGATGGTGAATATGGAAAAAGCAATAGAAAAAGCACTATGAAAATATATAGAGCAAAGAGTTATTCCCAAGATGAGGTGAATAAATCACTTAAACACCTCAATGACCAACTGAGTTTATTGCTCGAACAAAAAAGTCAGGTAACCAAGGATATAAATAAGGTAAGAAAAGATATTGAGTTTTGGGAGGGATTGGATGAAAGACAATTAAAGATGTTCTAATATGAGGATTGATAAAGATGATTATAGGTTGGAAGTCATAAAGAACTATGTTGAATATAAGATAGGGATAAATGATATTTCATTACCAACCAAAACAAATCCTTATGTGTTCAGTAGAGCTACTTTCTATTATCTTTGTAGGGAATATACAGGATATAGTATGGAATCTATAGGTGAGTATGTTGGCAGAGACCATGCATGTGTTATACATGCTTTAAAAAAGACACTTAAAGACGTTCCTGAGAAGTACAATGAAGCTATAAGGGATTTCAATAAGAACTCATTACTGACAGAAGAGGTTGGTTATTCTGTTATAAGGGATAATGAATCCCTTGTGCTTAATAATAGGGACTTGGAGAAAAGGAATAGTAGATTAAGAAGGAAGCTATCCACTATGTTGAATGAAGGTGTTGTGGGAAGGTTGGCTGGACTCCTGGTTGGAATGGATGAGATTGATAAAAGGAATATTTCTGATAGGATAGAAGCCATGATAATGATGGAGAATAAAAAGAAGCAATATAAATCACTAGAAAGAAAACAATTGAACACATGAAAGAAGAGATAGTAAAAAGATTAGCGCAAGCCAGAGTAGAGAACAGTAATGAAGTGGTTAATGACATCTTAGTTGATGTAATGATTAAAACAGAAAACCATTTAATAGATGCCGAACACTAACAGAACAAAGGAAAAATGGGTTGACATTCCTGATTGGGAAAGTTATTATCAGGTTTCAGACAGGGGTAGAGTGAGGTCTTGTACACGAAGATGTAAAACAAAATGGGGAGATAGACTTGTGCCATATAGACTAATGTCTTTAGTTCAGTGGGGTAAAACAAATCATTTAGGACTTAGACTTAAAAAGCATGGATATTCAAAACAATATTATGTTCATCAACTTGTAGCTATAGCTTTCTTAGGACATAACCCAAAAGAATCTGGGTTTATTATAGACCATGTAGATGAGAATCCAAGAAACAATTACCTTAGCAACCTAATGTTGGTTACAGTTAGATATAACACATCTAAAAGCATAAGACACAAGGGGAAATCAACCTCAAAATATACTGGTGTTTCGTGGGATAAGAAAAGTAAAAAATGGAAAGCACAGATAGTTATTAATGGCAAAAAAGAACATTTAGGTTTCTTTGATAACGAAAGAGATGCTTCTGAAACTTATAAAAATAGAATGTATGCCCAATACCAATAGGAATAAAGGTCATCGAGCAGAGAGGTTGTATGCAAATGAGTTCAAATCATTGGGGTATGATAAGTGTATAACTTCTCGTTATGGTAGCAGAGTTCATGATGACTGTGGTATTGATTTACTCAACGTGCCCGTTAACGTGCAAATAAAGGCGGGTAAGCAGAGGGGAATAAATTACAGTAGTGTACTATCAAATATCAGAGAAAGGCTCTTAGAACTCTTTACAATGGATTCTAAGGAATTTGAGTATCCAAGTATAGTGATTCATAGAAAAGATGTTGGCAAAGGTAATAAGAGGGATGAATATGATGATTTAGTTATAATGAGTTGGAATGATTATAAACAATTAATAGAAAAATGATGACAAAAGAAGAATTAAGGAATGGCAATGATATTAACCATAGAATAAATGAGCTTAGTGTAGCTAAAGATGATATGGTCAAGGTGTTGAAAGAATTAGAGCTAGGGTCTTATGTTGGCGATAGGGTGCGATTAAGAATAGATAGTAGAGAATGTATGATTAATACTAAAAGAATATCTATATTTGTGCAAGTCGAACTTGACAACACTATTGCTAAAATAAGAAGCTTAGAGGAAGAGTTCTATTCGATATGAAAATAGGCAGTATAAATAATAAGTGGAAGATAAGTGAAGAGGACGCTATAAAAGAGTATCCTCTTATACTTGAAAAGAAGAGTAACCTTACATCTACACAGAGAAGGGTGGTTATTAAGTTTATTGAAGGTTTAGATATTAAATAACAATATTATGATTATATTTTTTTGGACATGTATGGTATTTGCCAATGGAATCTACGCAGTAGACGCATACAAAGATGAATCATATAAATCTGCTATGCTTTCTAGTTTCGTATGTGGGTGGTCAGTTGTGTTTTTGATGTATGCCTTATTTTAATAAGCCGAATGGATTATACTTCTTGATTATAAGGTATCCAAGTAATATGTTAGCAGCAATGGAGATGACCAGGTATATCCAAAACTTAAATGGTATCTTATGTATAACTTTTTTTGAAACATCTACCACTGTCTTACTTGAAGTTCTTTCCACACTATCACGTCTAAGTAACTCTTTTTCAAGTACTTCTATGTTTAATAGTAGTTCATTGTCAACAATTTCTAGGAACACTGTATCTTTACCTACCGTAAAACTTTGACTGAAAGGCTTTGGCTCTGACGTAATACTGTCGCATAATTCCTTTATTATAAGTGTAGAATTTAATGACGGTGCTTTTATTACCTCTGTCTTTACTACCAAGGTATCGCTTACACTCGTTGTAACGGTATGTAAGTTTTTTTTTACTGTTCCACAACCCATTGCGAACAGGATAAAAGCGTAGAATAATATTAGTTTATAGTTTTTCATCCCCCTACGTTTATTGAGTTATCCAATATCTCTATCAAGTGTCTTATCTCTGAACGCTCAAACCTTCCTTCTACCTTCTCTTTGTATGTTGACAACACCAAATCATAGTAATCAGGTCTATTCTCTACCTCTGTACACTTAGCTTTAAATTCCATTATAAATCCATCATTACGTTAATCGGTGTATGACCACCTAATACTACTCCACAAGCTATTGCTGACTTAGGAAACCATCTGCCGTATGCCATTGCATATGCTTTCTGGTCTATACCACAACCAACTTGCATACCGAATATCTTATCCCTTTTACCCACATGCCATTGCGTATAACAAGATGTATGGTGATGACCTTGTACTGTTGACATCATATTCTTAACAGCTTTTATATGTGCCTTAGAACCCATACCATGAATGTACATCACATCATCTATGATAAGTTCTTCCTGGAAAGTCCAGTCAGGTATCTCCAATACCTCTTGATAAGACTTAATCCATTTCTTAGGTACACTACCTGATTGAGCTTTCCTTGCTATTATCAAATCGTGATTTCCGAGAAGAACATCAGCATAAGGGAAAGCCTCTTTCCAAGGCTTCAATGCTTCTATAGCCTTTTCCAATTCATATCCGCCACCAAAGCCATCTGCATCGGTTTCATGGAAACTTGAATAATGGTTATCGACTACATCACCTATATGGACTACCCTGTTACAGTTATACTCCATATACGTTTTATAACAAAATTCCAAATATCCATCAAGACAAAAAGGATGGTGGTTGTCTCCTATAACCAACACCCTTTCCTCTTCCTTTGTGAACATTCTATGGTTCGCTAATAATGAACCACTTAATCTTGGTCTGCTTTCTTGCTTTTCTTTCATGGTTTGAATTTATACACCTAAGAGTACTATAAGTACTCAAAAACCAGTATAATTAGTCCGCAAGATACACAATATCAGGGACTTTACCAACTAAATAGAAGGAATAATAAGGACTTTCCTAATATTGTATGAGTTTATCCTCATTCTCTATCGGTATTTCTTTCCCTATCGGTGCAATCATCATGTAGCTCTCCATTCTTTCTGAGTTTTTCAATATACTTATCCAGTTTTTCCACGTTTGCCTTCTTTGGCTTGTACATTTTCTTTATACTCATATCACCCAGCCTGTAAAGTTAACGTCACCGTCTGAGTGCATGTCTGAATCAGAACTCGTTGTATTGTATTCGGGGAATAAATCCTCATTATCACAAGCGTAGTCAACAAACCGCCTAGTATAAAACTCTGCTTTGTCCCTTGCACTGGATAACATTGTCCTCATCTCATCCAATGTAACTGTTTCAGCTTTCTCGCTAGAATGTTTATATACTCCACCATTCTGTATTTGGAACATAGCGAATGGTAGATATTCTACCTGACTATACCACACCAACATAGGCTTAATATAGTCAATAAGTAAATCCTTGTAATCAGAATTACCTCCATCATCTATTGTTGCACCTGTAATAAGCCCCTGTAAGTGTGTATATAAATTAGTTCCTAGATAGTTCTGTAGGTGCATATCCTGTGCAACCTCTATGAACTGCATAAGTTTATCACCATCTACATTACCATCAATAATGGACTTCCTTTTTAACTCTGCTACTGATATGAAATATGCTTTATCTGCCATTATATATTAATTTGCTCCTGGATATGCTCCTTTATTAGGCATATCTATTGGTCTGATTGGTGTTTCATCAGGATTACTTACTGAAACCTTATCCTCTGATGCCCTATTGGATTCATTGACCTTCTTTTTATATACCCTTAATTCCCAATAGTGATGGCAATTCTTACCACCTTTGAATTTGAACAGGGAATAGTTCCTTTTATTGTGTCCTAATTCCTTATTAACACCCCTGAAACTCATCATATTTATGTCCTCTTTTCTGAACACAACTTTGTTGGATGTGAACCCTTCCATGTGCTTGCAGAACTTCCTTGAATCAGCTGAATTTCTGACAGGTGAATAAGCATATCTTACCTTGAAAACACCACTATCTTGTGAAGAGGGCTTGTTGGGGTTAGCCTCAGACATCGTCTCAGGCATTTTAAAGGGTGTTTCCGAGTCTTTTACAATTTCTTTATGTACGAGTTCCCATTCATCAGAGATAGTCTCTCCTAGCCCCTCTAATTGGCTTATAATATCATCACCATCTTCATCATCAAAGTCCTCTACATGTAGGTCATCCATAGCTGATAACTTTTCACCAGTTTCCTCTTCCCTTCGTATCTTTGTTTTGATATTATCAACCTCTGTAAATTCAATAGGTTGTAATGTTTCAAAGTAAAGATTAAGTACTATTCCATTGAAGAACAATAACTCATCCAAACCACCTATAATCATCCTTTGGAATGGTACTATAACATTATTATCCATAAGGATAGATGCTGTTCTAATCTCTTCTGCATTATTACCAAAGCCTGTATTATCCTTTATACCTAATAGAATAGGTGAACCAATACCATGACCAAGCATTATCTTCTCCCTAGCCTCATCAGCAATGAATTGATACTGTGCGTGTGCATCAGGTAAGTGTACTGCATCAACCGTAGCAGCATCCTCAGGGTCATCATTAAATGCTACAACTAATCTATCTCCACTAGAGCCTGTTAATTTATCATGTATCTTATCAGCTATAATCTGTTGAGTTTTTTCTGGTGGAACACCATTATTAAAGTTGACCAAAATGGATGGGGAGAAACCATGCTTCATATTATTCAAATGATAATTGGATGCATCTTTCTCCAACTCAGCGTACTGCAAACACCCTTGATAATCAGGTGGTGAATAGTAATAGAATCCACTTCTATAAGGCTTCCATATATAAAGCTCAACTAATTCTTTACTAGAACCATTCTTGAATGTAGGTAATTCTTTTAGTTTATCATTTCTTTTATAGTCAACCCAATTTGGATGGTAATAGTACTTTCTTACAACACCATTAACGGCCTTAGCTGCTCTCCATGTTTCCCTTGGTGTGTGTATGATACGAATTATCCTGGACTTATCATTATTGTACATCACCTGTACCATACCTTCTCCAAGATGCTTTAAATCATTAATCATCCTGCGTAAATCAGTAGGATTAAATAACAATTTCATTTCAGCATACTCCTTTTTCTTCTCTTCGCTGTTAGTTGCATTAAGTCCTTTACCATATATCATATCACAGATGCCATTGATGCATCGTGAGTTGGTAGGGCTTAATAAGTATAGGTCTATAAGTTTACTATAGAAATCGTTATCCTCACCATACTTAATGAATTGTTTGCCGAAAGCATTACGTTCTTCCTTTACAACAGGGGTTTCATTAACCTCATTCTTAGAGAACTTTATAACACCTCTTGCATTGCCTTTAGGCTTAGGTTTGGCATTAACAATCTTTAATTTATTGTTTTTCATCTTAACTGTTTATTACTGGAAAATCCTCTGTTTTAGTCTGTATAACAAACCCTTCATCAGTTCCATCTCGTAAAGTATGTTTTTGTTTTGTATCTGTTTGACTGGTGCATCTAGCCTTACCTCTCCACCAATTCTCACTCTCATTGGTAATCTCTATGTAATACATATAGTTTTCCCTGAGTATTGTAAAGGCTTGTGCAACACAGATATAGTCACCATTCTCGAATACAGTTGCATCGGTAAATGTTTCCGTAGCACCTGAACCATCCTCGGTAATCGTTATATCTATATTCTTGAACCTAGTAAAGTCCCTTGGTATAATATTGAACTCTTGTTCGCTAGTTGTTGGTAATAGAGTAATCATACTAATATAACGGAGAATGATGGTTTTTGTTCTAAAACATTATAATATTATGTTAAAACGTTTGGTGGTTCGGTTTGTTAGTGTTATATTCGTTGTTAGATACATTGCTGCAAATACAGCTAATAAGTTCTTTGATTGAAGATAAACGATAAGTTAAAAGAAATATCATGAGTGAGTTATCGGAATACGACAGACAACAGTGCGAAGGATTATTATATCTTAGATGGGATATGTTTGATAGTCCTGACCAACCTGGAAGCGGTAAAAAGTACATGGAACACGAACCTGTGCTTATACTTGATAAGATAGTGCACCAATCAAAGATGATATTAGATGTTGAATTGGGTTATGTTTCTCCAACTAAAGCTAAGATGATGGGATTGACTACACATGATAGCCATAGGATTGGTAAGGCTATTAGGATACGTGTATTGAATCCTAAAAAGAGGATGAAGCTAGTGTCTAGATTAATTAAGTTAGGTGTTAGAAGGATAGCTTTAGGATGGGAAACAGTGTATTTTGATACGGATTCGCAAAAACCAGAATGGTTAAGTTTATGGTGTTAAAAAGAAAGCCCCTCTACGTTTAATAGAGAGGCAATCCAAACCATGAAAACAAACAAGATTTTAAGTTCCAGCTACTACTGTAAATCCAATAGTTGCAAGAGTATCATCGAAGAAGTTAGCTGGTAATCTTTCCATCCCAGTTAACGTCAATGTATATCCTGATAATTCATTCATTGCTGCACCAGAGACTATAGTTCCCCCTGTTACTTCCATTCCATGTTCCAAACCAGCGATAAAGATATTATCATTGTAATCTTCTACCAATACATGCGGTCTACCATATGTAAGTAGTTTTAATTCCTTATGGTCTGCCACAGTTAATTTCTTCAATGTCAATTCCAATACTTGCTCAAAGGAGGTTGTCCCTGTAGCTCTATCGGACTGTATGTTCTGCGTAAATGAAGATGCACTCTTTATATCATATTGATATGCGGAAGGTGTGCCTGTTACAGCAGAAATCTCATCTGTAGCCGCCTGTGTATATGCTGTTATATCTCCATGATTCACGAAGTAGATGGCTTTAAGCCCTCCTACCGAATCCTTGCAAGGTTCTAGTCTCCCTAATGTTAAATCACATGCCATTTTTATTATTGTTTTTACCTAAAAAAGGGATGGTGGAATAATCCAAGCCACCCCTCTTTATGGTTGTTAGTTAGACTAATTTCTAGTTAGCTCCGTTAGTGATACCGTATGTTACGATGTCCGCACCGTTTCCAAATTGTACACCAGCGGTATATCTCATTATAATCCTTACATTCTCGTCACCAAGAGTTTCAGCAGTATCAATGACCTTAACTAAGTTTTGGTCAGATAGGATACCTGTACCGAACCATAGGTTATCATCATAAGTGGCTATCATTACATCATCAGACATTCCCGGACAAACGATTAATGGAACTCCTTGGAAGTTCAATGCTGTTTTATCAACATGGAATCTGTCTAAGTATCCCAAAGCGGCTTGTGCGGCAATGTAGAATTTCTCAGCACTTACTGGAATCCTAATTGCAAAACCTGGTTTTTTGTACAAGGCTGCACTTGTTGGAGTAACTACCTTACCTAGTTCAGCTATGATATTAGCTGCTGATAGAGTTGTTCCAGCTACTTCAAATCCTGTTGGTTGTGCTGCGTTAGTTGCCAATGCAACTTCAAGTCCACCAAATTCACCATCCGTAGCTTCAACACCACTCCAAATATTAGTTTCTACTTCGCTTGCTACCTGAGCAGCTGCCAAGCCTAATAGATAATCAGAGAATTTAGGTGGAAGGTTATCATGTGCAGAGTATCCCATTTGGATAGCTTCCCATGTATCACGATAGTTTTGCTTACAGAGTTTAAGGTTGACCTGTAAGGATTTAGGTGTGATAATTCTTTCCGCAACGGTAACAGTACCTACATCGGTAAAGTCACAAGTTGCATCAGCTTGGATTCCCGAAAGAGCCATAGTGTTCACTACTTGCTTGTACTTGACATTAGGGATAACGCTTACTGCGCCATTTCTAATGGAGTCACCTTGTAGTAAAGCTGCTGATATGTATTTCCCAGCTGATTCGCCAGCATAGGTTGTGGTAATTGTTTCAGTTGTTGCCATTATATATTGTTATTAATTTTGAGAAATTACATCCCATATTCTACTTTGTACTGAATCACCTTGTTTTCCATAGGTCATTTTGGTGATTTCCTTTTCAACTGAATCAGGAGAGTGGACTACCACTTCTTGCTCAGCTGCCATTTCAACAACCTCTTTTTCTACTTCCTTAGTTAGCTCATCAGAACCTTCTTTAGCTAGTTCTTTAGGAACATTGTTCTTTTCGTTCTGTCCCACCATTTCAATCATCTTCTCAAATGTCTCCATCAAGTCAGATTTAAACTTCTCGTTCTCATCCTTAAATGCTTGAAACTCTGTAGCGGTAACAAATTGAGGGGCAGTCTCAACAGGAGCTTCCTCTTCTTTCACTTCTTCCTTTTCAACAGCTAATTCAACATTCAAATCCTCATCCTTCTTTAGATTCAAATCAATGCCTACAACTTTAGCAATATCTTCCAGTTTCTTTTTGTAATCTATCATCTTATTGTTATTTAATTAAGGTGCAGTGAATGTTAATCCTATTGTAGTAACTACAGAACCTTCTGCATACCAATTAGTTCCATCAGACTCTAGTGTTACCCAATCCCCAGGAAGGAACTTAGCTACTACTAAAGTTATTAAAGATTCATTTGATGCAGCTATGATTGCACCAGCTACCTGTGCGCTTCCTTGGATAACCGCTGTTGCGGCTGTGATTGTCCAATCAGTTGTAGCTGTGGTAGTATCACATAGGAATCTATATTTTACTCCATTCGATGTCGCTACTGCTGGAAGCGTTATGTCTTCTCCTACAGCATCCAATAGAAACGTTTTACCGCTATCTGCTGCTGTTAATGTTGTATCCGCTGATAGAGACTGATAATTAACTCTAGCCCTCTCTACAGGATTACTTACCCATACTCTTGTTCTTTCTGCCATTTTGCCTTTTTACTTATATTAATATAACGATTTAACTGTGTTCCGTTGTAAATTGTAATCTTATGCCTCAGTACTGCCTACACCTTGTACCCAATAATCATATTCATCATAATCAGTGTTAGCTGAATAGTTTTTGGTCTTTCTGGTTATTACACCTTTCTTATAGCCTTTCGGCATCCTTATTTTCTTATATCTGCTCATAATCTTCTAATGCGTTTCCAACTAGAATCATACAACCATCTTTCTGACTGACTGTTCTTATAATCAATATGTAAGAATGAATTGTATATTGCAACTCTAGTATATTCTGTGTTTAACGATAAAGCTTCTATAACTTCATCTTTCTTATTATTAAAGTCATCAAAGGTTAAATCAACAGCACCTAAATATTCATAGGTGTGCTGTGAGTAACCACTTCTTCCATGACTCTTTTCCCATTCTTTTGACCTGTAAGAGCTTTTAATTGAAACATGAAGGTCGAACCCCAAAATATCTTGAAGTGCCGTTAGAGGTCTTATATGACACACTAGCACCTTTGTTTCAACCTTGTCTGGTAAACCTTTTCCAGCAATGTCGTAGCTATTAAGTTCAGTTATAGAATAAGTCATATTAAGCTGTTTTTATATAAACCTTTACCGTTACTACATAACTTACCGCTGTATTATTCAAGAAGTCAGTGTCTGTTCCTAATCTAATATTGCTACTTAGAGTCAACCAATCGGTATAATATGTTACCGTATTCGATGAAATATAATCAGCAGCCATAATATCGTCAACCTGTTTGGCAATACCTATTGTGGCGTTCTCTGATATAGCCAACAATGTAGCAGCCTTACTAGACTCATCCACAGTAGCCTTTAAGACACTAAGTGTCAAGTCCCTAGTACTCTCTTGGTCTGTAAATTCTGTTACCCCTGGTTCTGTGTATCCTGTGGGTATTAATGCTAGTGGTATTGAAATTTTTGTTCCGTTGTTTACTAATGCCATTGTTTTTTTATTTAAATATTAATCTCTTTCTCCAAAATCCATAACTATTTTTTATGATATTTCTCCAATTCATCTATTCTTTTCAGCACCTGTTCCTCACTCTCCTTCAATATCTCATTGTGCCGTTCCCAATCACTTCTTAATCCACCGACTTCCTGTTCTGTGTAATCCCTTGCATCCTTCTTATCAGTGATTATCTTCTTTGCCATATTCATATTATCACTATAGAGCATACCCATAGAAAAGCTGATAGCAGCTATCCAAACTATAGCACCTATAGTCAATGGCATCTTATGTTTAAATTCCTCTATACTCATGGTAATAGAATGTATATTTTAATAACCAGTAATATTCACCAGAAGATAGCGTGACTCAATGCACCGAGCACAAACCAAATCAATATTTTAAATCCTTCTGGTAATTCGTGATAATAGTCCTTTAGTTTCATTTGTTTATATTTTATGATACAAGATGAACCTCTTAATTTATAAGGTTTTCCTATGTTGTGATTCCCTGTGAATGCCTTATCTTTGTGGGATAAGGCGATTACCGAGAGGGGAGGATGTTACAGTCCTCCTTTTTCACTTTATATGATTATCTTTTAAATCCGTTATCTCTTCTTTGGTTTTATCCATATTAAGGTTTCGTTCCTTCCTTTCAAGAAAGAACTTATCGTAAACGAACCACGCTATTTTAATTACCCAAAATAATATCAAAAGATATATTATAATATGTTGCATAGGAGGCGATACATTAAGCCCTTTAACAACATCCACCCCTGGCAATTGGTCTACAGCAACAAACCCTGTTCCTATATAACAAAACCAGCCAATAAGTAACTTAATACTTTTCATTATAAGTATTTCTGCCATAATCTGATACATATATGTCCTACACCCGCAAAGGTTATTATAAATAGTATTGCCATGAATCCTTTGGTATGTAAGGTATATCCAAGAGCAACCCCAATTAGGTTAAATAGGAGGTATAAGGCAGACCATCCTGTTATTAATATTTTTATTCTATTCTTTTTCATCGTTTCTGTAAGCCACATATAAAAAGACATCAGAAACATCACTATTGCGATTGATACCATCGCAAACCTCCATTGCAGAACAGAGTCGTTTAAGTATTTATAACTATAGAAATAGTTAATTAGGTTTGATACGAATATAGTTACAATAGACCCGTATAAACAAAGTGCTTTTAACCTCTTACAAGTGTTAGTTGTCAGGCTCATCTCCTGGTGGTTTTCCTGGTGGAGGCGTTATTGATTGAATGTCTGGTTTCTTTGGTAACGATGCTATTCCTAATGCAGTTAAAGCCGTACCAATAACTACTATAAGAATGTCTATATCCGTATCGTAGCTAGGCATAAAAATACCACCTACAACCATTAAAATACCTAGCGCAGCGTAAGACAAACCAACGGTTCTCTTGCTGCTCCAATTTCCTAAATCATCTTTAAATATGCTCATACTCTTTATTTTAATTTGGGTTTAATAATTTCTTAGTTGTTCCATGGAAATAAACTGGTTCACCATTTGCACTTGCTGGTTTGGTTGAGTTGTCGCTTGATGGTGGTGTATTTACTATAAATTCCGTTTCTATTGCTTCTCTTTCCGCTACGCTTATCGCTTTAGGGATGGTTGCCACTATATCTAATGTCCCTCCACTATTCATTAAATAAGACCCATCAGTCCTTCCTCCTATATTCGGACTAGCCGTTGTGACCGTTGCTGTGCCTATATTTGTGCTGTTGGTTATAATCTGAACACCATCAGCCCATAAATTGAATTGGTTTGTTTCCACTATTAAAACAAACAATCTATTGTTGTTCGGGTCAATCGTAAGTGCGTCTTCCAACAGGCCGCCCAACCAAACCCCTTGAAAATCAGCAGGGGTTGAATTATACGCAGGGCCAATCTGAAATGCTCCTGGCTGCGCCAATGACCACGAATACCCTGTTGTTGGTGCTGAATCACCCTCTCGCCAAACCAATGTAAATTCATCTGTCTGCGGAATGTAATTATTAAAATCAGTAGGGTCATCTATATCATAATAGGAACTACCATCAAAACTAGCTTCGTCCGTAAATGTTATAGTCCCAACCTCTGTTCCATGCAGTTCAAATCCGCTTGTATCGTCCCAACTATCAGCATCCCCACTTGTAGGTGTATAATACCCCTGTGGTTTAAGTATCATTATCGAATCCTCTGTTGTGGAACTTTCAACCGTTACCGCAACGGTGTCTGTAAAAGAACCATCTGTGGTTGTGAAGGTTATTGTACAACTTCCCGTTCCTATTGCTGTAATCAAACCGCCTACCGATACAGTCGCAACTGCGCCATTGCTTGTTGACCATGCCCCTGTTTTATCATCCGATAATTCTGGATAAATAACTTCCGTTGCCTGTCTAGTTCCACTAACCAACATTTTATCTGAAACAGGGAACACCTCTACACTAGTAACAGGGGTGCCTCCTGGTAAACCAGCATAAGTAGGGCATACAGCACAAGACCCACTTAAATCCGATATAACATATTCTGTTGTTACGGTAAAGTCCTCTACAAATTTAGCTTCACTATTAGTATAGGTATTGTTTGAATCAATCTGTAATTTTTCACCACCTTGCAAAGCGAAGTTAGGCCCTTTATCAAGTTTTATACCCCTTGCGGCTGTTGATGCAATCCCTATATTTGAATTACATATCTTAAAACTATTGATTTCACCATAAAGCTGTATTTGAGCAGCGGCATTTGCCCAAGATGTATTTGGGTCATCACCTGATTGAAAAGTGCAATTCCTGATTTCTACTTCTGTTCCATTTTTAGCAAGGTCTCCACCAAACCAAAAATCCACCTCCCAAGCATCCATAGCACCCGAACCCCAAGTACCAGGTGCTGCATGAAAAGTCGTACCACAAATTAAATTATTGTTTGAACCAACTGCGGCACTTCTGTTGCCTATATTGAACAGCCCAGCGGGTGCTGAATCTAGTGCTAAATTTGGATTTGTCCTGTCAACCGCATGAATATTGGAATTAACCCATGTTTGGTTTCCCGTGTACATTTTTGCTGCCCTTCTTTCGCAATCCTTTATGGTTACATTCTCGAACCACAATGTATTGTTGGTATTTGAAATATCAATGAGTTGACTATTCACCATTAAACCGCTTGCCTCGTCACCGTAAACATCATTTATCTGACTGTTGATCATCACAAATTGCATCCCTGTACCAAGAACTTGCTCCAACCAGAATATTTCCATCCCAGCACCCCACCCACCATAAGGCTGTGACCTTGGGGTTCCTGTTCTATCAGTATTCTTTATATCATGTATGTGTACATTATCAAAAAGCCACTCACCGCGTACACCTATATTGTCCCTTACCGTTATGCTTATTCCCCTAGGTCCACTGTCCTTATCGTTTTCAACAGCGTGGTGTACTTCTACATTGGTTAAGTTTGTCCTTGAGTTGGTGAACAGCAATTGCCCATACTTGGAGTTCCCATCTATTTCAAGGTTCTTTATTGTAGTTAAAGAGTTAGAATAGTTCGGCTTGTTTATGAATAGCACCCAGTCAGTAGTAAAGTCCTTTTCTATAACGGAATTATTGAAGTCAATGGTGTTAATTTGGTTTTGGTCAATAGCGATAAGCCCCGTTACCCTAAATGTCTTGCCTGCATCAGCAATAAGATTGGTTTCGTTGTCAAGTGCGTTTTGGATTGCCGCCCTGTCATCAGCCACCCCGTCACCTACTGCGCCATACGTCGAAAGATTCACCTGTGCATTTGCAACAAACCCGAACAATAACAATATGTAAAGTATGTTTTTCATTAATTTGTTTTTATAACGCTTACATTATCTACCAGAACAATATCCCCTGTGTTCCCTGCTCCATTACTCCTTGCGGGATACCATCTTAACTGCATAGTTCCTGTTGCATTAGCGGTTGTCGAGAATGAATACGTGACCCAAGAAGTAGTTAAGTTCTGTGAGCCGTTATTACTTATAGCAAGACCTCCTATAAAGAAGTTAGCATTACTGCCGACAGATTCTTTCGCATCATAGGAAACATCAAAATCATCGCCACTGGTCACGCTAATACCGTAGTAAACAAATCCAGTACCACCGTCTGGTGATTCAACAGCAAGGGCATAACTCCCTACATTGGGGTCAGATGCATCACTTGTCCTGGTTGCAAAATTGGTATTCGTCCCTGCAACCCCGTTAGTTTCATTACAATTAGGGTCACTGAATGCGTTGCCTGTCGTCACCTGTTCATTTGGGTCTGCTGTACATCCAGCAGCGATAACGTCAGCCATAAACCCAAAAGGAACCATTTGCCCCATTGATAAAAGAGGTGATAAAAACAATATAAAAATAAGTTTCTTCATATTATTGGAAGTCTAAAGATGATACCCCGAACCAACCAGTACCATCATAATAAAAGGTCATAATATCCGTTCCCGTTGTTGCTGTTGTTGTCAGGGTTGGTGCTGTTCCTCCAGGCCATTCAACTGTTCCAGGCCATGTGGCCGTTCTACTCCCTGTGCTATCTTGGACTAACTTTAATACGAATGTTCCTGGATTGGTCGGTGCTGTGAAAGTGAATGTTTCATTGAAAGCCCCAAACTGGAAATTGAATAGATTACCATTCGCCCAAGTTATTGTGGTTGTTCCATCCCCTGTTGCCGATTGTGCTGTAGCACCAATGCTATTTGCTCCTAAATCAACTTCTGATGAAAAGGTAATATCCGCTACCGTCAATGCCCTACTTTCAAAATCAACACCATCAGCAACCAATACATTTTTATTAGTCACTGTTGCGGTGTTCACATCTGTTAAATCCGTTAGTTGTATTGTGGCATCCGTAGCAAAAGACAATACATCAGTTCCCAATGGCCTTGCCGCTATCTGTGCAGCTGTACCTACATAAATGGAATCTATTGAAACATCTGAATTAGGGTGAAGGTAAATATCACCGCCACCACCTGCATCAACCTCCCATTGCATACCATTAACAGAATCATATCCTAAGTGGTAGCCGTCAATAGGAGCATTGAATATTTCCAACTTACTCTCTGCAATTGTGTCATTCGCTATATCGGCATTTACAATAGTCCCGTCCGTTATACTTGCAGATGTTATAAGTTGCCAACTCGAACTATCATCCCCATCTTCACGAAGGAATTTTACAGCACCTGTTTCCGCTGTTGATTTTATTTCAAACCCCTCTGTGGCTGTGTTTATATCTATTTGTGTTCTGTTCTCTGCTAAAGCACCTTCAACATCTGTGGCTGTTATAATTGAGCCTATGTCCGATATATCAACATTAGCAGCTGTTAAAGCTGTTAGATTAGTTCCAACTCCGCTTGATGGAGTGCCTAATACTGGTGTTACAAATGTTGGTGATGTACCGAACACCAAAGCACCTGAACCTGTTTCATCACCCACTATTGCAGCTAGCTTTGCGCTTGTGTCTATATCTAGATTAGTATCTGTTGTGTGTGTTAAATCATCATTGAAAATAGATAAAGGAATACCGCTTATGGTTTCATTGAAATCAGTTGCCGTACTTAATCCCACAAGTCTATCAGTTCCGACTAAAGCACCTGTCTTTTCAGAGAAAGTGGAAACATCATCGCCACTACCACCTAATGAAGATGGGTCTAACCAATCAAAATTAGCACCCACACTATCATACGTTAAAACATACCCATCTGTGGGTGCGCTATCCACATTGAGGTCTGCTTCTAATATGGAATTATTAGCTAAGTCCAATGTGCCAACTGTTCCATCGTTTATTTTTGCCGAGTTTACAGCGTTATCGGCTAAATCTGCATTACCTACCTCCCCATCTAATATTTCATCTGATGCAACCGAACCAGTTGCCATTTTGGTCAAGGTGACAGAATCATCTAATATCTCACCTGTTGTTACTGCATTATTACCTATATCAAGTGCTGTTATAGTCCCATCTGTTATATTTGAACTTACAATAGTTAAAGCTGCTTCATGTTGGGTAACACTTGATTCCGTAATATTGGCATCAGGAACATTCACCCACGTAACTGTTGATAGATTATTCAGCTCACTGAATGTAGCATCCCATACTTCATAAGCAGAGCCATTCCACCTCTCGTATTGTCCAGTAGTGGTATTATACAGTACGGGATAAACACTTGTAGTGCTTAGGTTATCCCTTTGAGTAGTTGTCATACCCTTATATGTTGAAGCATTAAACGAAATGTTCTGCCCGTATGACAAAGCCCCGATAAACAGGGCAAATGCAAATAATAATATCTTTTTCATAATTAAATTATTTCTCCTTGTACCGCATTACTTAAATCACTTACATCCGTTACAGGAATGGTCAAAACCTTACCACTCACCCAAACTTCACCAATCCATCCTGAAATATAATCATCAACCTCTATTGTCGCAGCAACATTACTGACTCCTTTGATTACCCAAAAATCATTAATGAACGTAGCAGAACTTCCAGCGGTTGTTATTATTCCATCATTAACTGTTATATTTATGGTTTCAGTTGTATCGTCTACTGTTATGTTTATAATATTTGCCATTATGCCGCTGTTGAATCATCTATTAATACTATCTTACCCCTTAGATAAGTTCTTACGATACCAGATGTTGCATAGGTCAGCTGTAGGTCATAGTAATAATCACCAGCACCATCCCATCCTACAGTAGCTAAATTACCGAACTGTAGTTCTCCTTGTGATTGGTCTGCCCATGTTAACCCATCACCAATAACAGCTGTTTTCATTAACTTACCATTATAACTCCCTCTTCGTATCTGTACTTTAGGGGTGGCATCTGATAAATCTAATGGAGTAGTTCCATCAGAGGCAAAGAAATTTATCTCCTTTGTTAAGAAGGTATCACCATCAACCTGTTCCGTAAAGTCCACTGTTCCTACTCTAGACATCTTTCAGTATTTCTTTTATCTGGTTAAACTTTTGTTCGTTCTTATCTACAATACTTTCATCGAACATTCCCTCTATACTAAAGCCTAGATAAGTTCCTTTCTTAACATCTGCCCAAACATCATCATTATTCACCTTCATTGCAATAGCCCAATCTCCAACAGCTGCATCTATTCCATATAAAGCTGTTTTATCCTTTTTAACATCTTCAACTATCCATGTTTCAGACAATGATACGTTTTCAACCAAGTCTTTATGGTCTACCGTAGTATTATTACTGTGTAGGTTGCTTAGGTATAGTTCAGATGCTTTTCTAACCGTTTCATTGGAAAATTCCACGTTGTACACATAATCACCCTTCCTTCTAGGTATCTTCTTATTTGGCTTTAGGGCAATGCCTAAAACTATCCTCTTATCCTCATCGATCACCTTTAAAGCAACTTCGTGTTTATTAAGCGCAACGAAGTTAGATTCAATAGCTGGTTCTTCTACAAGGCTAATTGCAAATACCCCATCCAATTCCAACTCTTCGTTTATAAGTAATTCTACTGTATCCATTTCTATTGTATTATATATTTATATAACGCCACTTGTAGGCTTTTGTATCAATTAACCAACTGTAGCACCCGCTACTATATTCCTATCCAATTCAGCTGCTGTCCGTACATCTTTAGCCGTAATAAAGACTTTATTAGGTTTATTCAGTTCACCTATAATAACATCCCTTAGCTGATTTATACCAGAACCTCCCACTATGTTGAAGTTAGGTGGTTGAATTTCTGTTGTTCCAGTATCTCCTGTATCACCGCTAACACCACCTCTCCCTCCTGGTACTTTAACATCGTATATTTTCTTGACCTGTGCGAAGCCGAACAAACCAACTCCTATAGCTTGTGCTATTGCATATCCAGGAACACCTCCTAATGGGCCTTTACCAGCCCCTTTAAGCACACCCGCTATTGCAGCATAAGTATCTATCAAAGCTCCCGCTGCTGCTATTGCCTTGCCTTCTTGTGTAGCTTCACCCATTAGAACACCAAGAGCATTTAACCCTTGCCCTATTCCATCATACAGCATCATTTTATGTTCAAAAGCCATTTGGTCTGCCGCTATTTCATCATCTCTTAAGGCATCTTTCCTCTTTTGAGATTCCCCTAAAAGCTTTAACTCAGCATTTAAAAACGCCTGACCAGCTTGTAATTCCTCTGCTGCTAAGTTCTGTCTATCGGTTTTATATTCAGCATCAAACAAATGGTCAAATACCAATCCAAAGGATTTCCCTTTAGTATGTTTTAGCTCTTCCCTTTTTTTACCTATCTTATCTTTAGTTAATCTATTTACCGCATCAATATCTATACTTGCTATAAGGTCAGCTATCTTGTCCTCTATTTCCTTCCTAGCCTTTGCTTTGTTTTCCTCACCAAGACCCATAACCGATGTTATGAAATCCTGTGAACGAGTAGCTCCACCAGACAATATATCACCAGATTTAACACTTTCCCACAAAGCCTGATACCAAGGAACAAAATCCCCAAGCTGCTTCATCTCTATCTCTATCAAGTCACCTTGTAACTTCTGTAGCTGTGCTATTTGCGCTCTAACCTTAGCTTCCTCTTTAAGTAGTTTTATCCTTTCTTCTATGCTTTCTCGCTGTCTCTCCGTAAGGCTTTCGTCAAGTTCTAACATTAATTCAAGCTCAGTACCAGCATTTCTATATGCCTTTGCAACATCATTAACGGCTTTACCTGTTTTCTTTGCCTCTATAGCAAAGTGTTCCATAACGGCAATAACTATTTGGAATATAACAATTATACCAAGTGGGCCAAGGAAAGCAGCCTTCATAGCTAATAAACCCTTTTTCAGACTTCCTGTTGTAGCGATTAAAGTAACGAATAAGGTTGATAACTGAGAAATGTTATTCGCCATTGCAGTAAGACCAAAGTTGGAATCCGATATGGTTCTACCTAATTCCACAACAGCAGCACCAGCTAATCCAGTTTTATCTACGGTTTGACCCATTTTCTTACTGGTAGTGGCTAGAGTTGTGTTTAACTTCTTAGCGGCAAGTTCAGCATTTACAAATCCCTTTGTAATGCCATCAATCTTTACCTTGCCATTAGCGGTATCGACTTCTATGATATATGTGGTCTTTTTTATCGCCATCTCTTAATCTTTTTCTTTAGCCCCTTAAATCCTTTAGGTGCTGCATACTTCCCCTTTGCTATATCAATGTCCTCATCACCGATATACCAATCACTAGCAGCTAATATTTGTATTATGTTCTTTATCATTCTGTCACAAGCTCTTTAGATTCTGTTATAAGTTCCAATGTACTTTTTCCATCAATCAAGTCTATACTTATTGAGTTTATTTTATGGCTTTGTCCATGTATTATAATCTTATCATTCATACCATAATTAAGAATAAATGATGGTGGTAAATATGCTTCAACGGTTCTTATTCTATTTGCAGCACCATATACGCTAGTAATATAGTTCTCATAGTAATTAGCGAACAATGATTGAGTGAATGTATTTCTATCCCACTCATCAAGTTCTGCATTAAAGTTTATTGTCTGTACACCACCAGTTGACCTAGAGTTACCCGCCCTTTGGTATGATTGTGTATTTACAGCACCAGAGTCGTATTCCCACTCTATATCGGCTAATGTCTGTGTTCCGTTATTATAGAATATCAATGGTTCATCGGGTGCAATAGGTTCATCACCATCATCCACAAACCAACCAAACAGCATATTAGCATATCCACTTGTGCCAAGTTCCTCTAATCGTTCAAACATCAAATGTGAAAACGGGACATCAACTGTATATGTTGAGTTGCCGAACACATTACCTAGATTGTAACTTAAATCACCAAACCTGTCATCAAGAATTTCCTCTCTTTTCTGTATCAGTTTGGTATCTACATCAGCGTATTTAAACTCAACCGTATCATATAATATAGATGGTTTGATTTCAGAGGTAGTTATGTCAACATACTTCGTTATATCCCTATCAACACCTAATCCATAAAAATTATCCAAGGTATCCACATAAATATCACCATCATCATCCTTATACGCTGTAAGGTTGAACATCTTGAATATTCCCATAAGGAAGTCCATTATCCTTTGATTAGGCATTTGATTACTCACATTAATCTCAGTTACGGCTGTAACCTGTGTAATATCATATATGCCACCCGCATCAACGGTAGGAGCAGCACCAACATTATATGTTGTCTTAACTAATGTCATATCCACATCAACAGTGGTCACAGTGCTATCTGATTGTATGTATATCCTTGGTTGATATGCCTTCTCAGAGTTATAGTCAATAGGATTTACTGTACCAAAACCATATTCAAGGTCAATACTCTTACTTCCAGCCGCTATATCAAACTCCTGATACAATATATCAGTAGATGGATTAGCTATATTAAGAATGGTTATGTCATAATTACCACTTCCACCCGTTACCACATCAAATGTCACATCCCATGCTGTAGCGTATCCTGTTGGATAAGTTGGCATATTCTTTCCATAGGAAGATAACCAACCAACAAATGAGCCATTATAATATGCATTATCCACATTCGCAGCTGTGTATGTGTAATCATCAGCCTCTATCAAACTCCATTGGTCAGCTTCACCATTAATAACTCCTTCTGCCCTGTTGAGCCACATATAAAGGTCATTAAACTCATCTTCACTAAAGAAATCCCTGGTAAATGTTAAATTAAAATCATTCTCTATGGCTTCTATAATATGTATAAGCCTTATAGCTGGTTTTAATTGGTTATACTCCAATCTATTCCCATCTGTTGTATCATAGAACTGTGGTGATGCGGTAGAGTCATAAACATATCTCTTTGTGTGCGCTATAAGAGGATATATTATATCCGCATCAACATGCCTAACGCCACCAGATAATCCAAGCTCTAATCCATCCCTTACTATTGCACCAGTGTAAGCATGGTTATAGGCTTCCATGTTAAGGAATGATAGTGTCTTATCCGAAAGAGCATCCCTTAAATCAATACCATCACCATAGAACCTGATAGCATAAGATATAGCTTTATTATTCTCTAACTTTACATTAGTCAGTTTTATACTACCTGTTTTGTAATTAGCACCACTTATCTTTATTTCAGCTGGCAATGAAAATCTAGCATCAAAAGCACCGTCAATATCCTTATTGTACCAGTGTCCAAATATCTTATTGTTGTTTTTGGATGCTGGTAAACTGAAATCCTGTGTGAATGAGGTAAATAGAGAGGATATGTCCCTTATATTCTGTATGGTATCAGTTATATTTATGTTCTCATCCTGAAACATGTCAGTTTTACTTCCTTGTATGTATAAACTTACGTCTAACATCTATCTTATGTTATTTAACTTATTGAACGCAAAATCAATTGAAATAGAATTGTTTATTAACTTGTCTCCTACACTGGTCTTAAATTCCATGCCATTATCACTAACATTAACGGGTAATATACTACCATCATAATCTATCCATACAACTTCACTTAGGTATAGCTGTTTAAACACTTCATTATAATCTTCTGGATACCAACCTGAGTTCATTTGCAATGTTTCCCTACCGTTCTTATCTAATATCTTCTCTTGGTGGTGTGTTGTGTCATAAGTGCCTATACTTAATATATTGGACTTATAGGTTTTCTTCTGTGTTGAAATACTCAATCTAGACCTCTTAAAGAACCATAAGTCCTGTAATGCACCAAACTTGTTTACGAATGTTAGTTTATATGGTGTGTGTTTTTGTTCATGTATATCTTTGACGGTTAATTTAGTCTGCGTGGTTCCATCATCTAATATAACGGCATCACAAGGATGTGTATAATAACGCTTAAAGACGTTCTCTAACGCACTTTCTTCAAAGGTGGCACTTACAGCCTCCACCCTTGCCTTAAAAGTGTCGTAGGAAGCTCCTGTGTTACTTACATACTGTATTATATCTGTTGTTTCTAGTCTTGTAGCTGTAATTGACTCACTATCCACTATTTCACCTTTATACAGGAAGTAAACGTCAGTTATGTTGGTTTGTAATATTGGTACTCTAACTACACCATCATCACTCTTGTATATCAATGTGTTTGATTGCAATAAGTCTGGTGCTGTATATGTTTCATCATTACTCTGCACACCTTCCTCAAAATACCTATATCCGTCAAATCCCTCTATACGGACAACGGCTTCTGGTGTTTGAGCCACATCACTTATGTACTCTGTTATCTGATAGGCTACCCAAACACATGTTGAGGTGTATGTGCCATCGAATGTAGACTCTATGAAATCCCTTGCCAAGTCAGCTATATCAAAAACTACATAGGGGTTGCCTGTGGCTGGTGTAATAGCACCTGATGTTAGACTGTACTGTGCAGCTGGTTCATCTGTGGATAGTGTACCAACATATGTAGATATATCCAAGTCAACCTGTGTTAAGTTGGCTGTTTGTTTTATTACAAAATATGGGCTTCTTAGATTTATCATTGTGTTCTAGATTTTGAGTCAGTATCATTCAATACCCTTTTATACATTGCCACTTCCTTTATTTTAGCAGCCCCACCTTGACCCCTTAGTAATAGAATCTCATCAGTTAGTTCAAGGTCAGATGCTTCTGTTATAACCTTAGTTCCATTCACCCAAACTTCCGTACTATCGCCAAATAAATTAAATAAAGCCTTTAGTCTCTTGGTTGTCGTTGCTGTGTAAGTAACTGTTGTTGTGTCTGTATTCTGTAGGGATATTCTTCCATAACCACTTCCAGTTGTTTTACCGTAAACAGCTACATATCCATTAGTAGTACCTATTCTAGCTATAGTTGTTCCCGCATCCTGGTCATCATCAGTCACTTCTAGGTCAACATACAGAGCACCACTCGTTTCGTTGATTAATCCATTTGTCACTACACTACCTACGTTTAATGAGTCAAATAACCTTTGTAATTGAGAGCTAGTTGTCGGTATGTAGCTAGTTGCAAAAGCACCAACCTCTATTTGAGCACCCCACAACCAACAGTGTCCTGTATTAGCACCGCTAGTTGAGTATGATGGGTAGAATATGTATCTTACTTGTGTTGTTCCTGATATGGTCAATGTAGTAATAACCCTAGCCCATCCATCACCATAATCTTCCACTTTAGTCACAGTTCCACCAAAGTCATCACTTACAGCTGTTGTGGTCAGGTCATCATTTATATCTACCTCATAATTATCCGCTACTGTAAATGCAGAAACCTGTACCCTAATACTGTCCGTATTGCCGAACTTGACAAATGCAGAGAAAGTCAGAACAGTTCCATCAGTTTGACTTGCGTTCATTAAGAATCTTGAATATTGACTATCCGCATTAGAACTATCCTGTATTTTGCTACCAGTCTTATCCCCATCAGGAGAAATGGTGTCATTTGCTGTTTGGGTGTTGGTGTGTGTCCAATTAGCACCACTAAGGGCTTCACTGTTGAATACTAAGTTAGTCCTAGTTGGCTCTAATAATAAACCAATTCCATTATGATAGTCTAATCTTGGTGTATCCGTTGCCACAGCCTCTATTAATCCCTCACTATTAACACGTGTGCCATTTCCTATGTAAGAAGATACGTTCATATCACCATCACCGTTATCAGGTAGTATAGCGTATAGATTATTAGCTTTATATGCAGATGGCTTTAATAAAAATGTTGGTTTACAACTCATTTCACTACTCTTTTTGTGTTCTTATTCAAATGGGCTTCCACATCATCCACGTAAGCACCCATAACATTTTCTTCATAACTAGGGGCTATTCTGTTGAATGTAAAATCAAGTATTCCAGAACCTCCACTAAACCTTCTAATACCACCTCTTCTACTTATCCCTATAGCAATGGCGGTAGCTGCTCTTCTGTATGATGCTCTAGTCCGTCTAACAAACTTACCCTTCCTTTTTGGATGAACCCCTTTGTCTTTCATCCACTGTACTATCCCATCCAAATGTTTACCAGCTGGTGGTGATTTAGGACGGAATCCTTTGTCTATCAATTCAAGTGTAGCAGCTGGCCCCTTCCCATCTGATAATATATGGGTTGTTGTTTCCTTTGTCTCCTGTTTAATACTTCTTCTGGTCTTACCACTGGCATCTGTTTTATCTATCTTCATTTGGGTCTTTAGTTTCTCAACGAAGATTTCACCCCATTTATTCATTGCAGAGGTTGTACGTGTATATATTATCTTAGCAGCCACCTTTACTTATATCATTTGGTACTTGAATCTCTATTTGTGCCAACCATCCAGCTAACATACCCTCAAACCTGTCCTCATATGGCTCTACAGTCGGTTCTTCTCCTAATTTTATGTTCAAATCGTTTAAAGCACCCCTTCTTAATGAATTAATCAGTTTTGTCATTACAACGAACTGAGTATTATAAACATCGTGTAAATTATCATTACCAAAGAACTCATCTTCACTTTCAGCACTCTTATTGTGGTCAATTTGGTCTAATGTGAGTATATTTATGGTGAATGTTATGATATTGTTATCAAAAACAGCGTTTTCTATATCCATGTGTGATAATGGGAAAATAGTTGTCTTATCATTGTCTATTTCAGGTAAATCACCATAGGATACCGTTTTTGTTATACCATCATTCCTAAAATGGTCTCTTATGCTATCTAAAATATTATATACCTGTACCATTGTCTTTCATACTGTTTAATTCTAATTCATTCTTCTCTGCTTCGTACATAAGGAACATTAAGGCCTGATGGAGTGGAATCTCTGAAACCTCATTGATTCTAGCAGCGTTTCCCTGACAGAGTACATGGAAAGAAGAGTACCATCCCCACCTTTTAGCAAAGTTTCGCTCTCTTGCCCCAACTTCTCCGCTTGCTTCTTTGAATAATCCATCATATTTTCTGATAATTTCATCCCTAAACGGTAAAAAAAAACCACTGCACCGAGTACAATACTCACAGGAAGCTCTTTCATTGCCATCGCATACTCTTCACTTCCCTTATATTCGTATATTTCATACATTTCTTTAGGGAAATTGGTCTTTATTGGCCTAAATAAGACCGCCATAGCCTTATGCATCTCTTGCCAATTAGAGATATATTTCTCTATATCAGTGTATTCTCCTACTGACATTTCCTCTAAATCAGGTATAAAACCAAATTCATGCTGTTTTCCTGAGTCATCCCTAGTCTGAAACCTTCTTATTAAGGGCGTTTCCTCTCCAAAACAGGATTCAAGCTGTTCTAATGCGAACATAAAATGCTTTACCGGCAAATTATAGCTCTCTTTTAGTGCTAATCCACAGAATATATCCAAAGCCTTTAGGTTAAGGAAATCTTCTACATCCTCTATGTCCTTGTTGGTATCAACCACCTTTAAATACTGTTGGTATTGTCCAAGTGTAATATCACTAAGCGAATTAGGCACTGCTATGTTAAGTTTTATCTTACTCATGCTTATGTACCTTTACAAGACGTTTAAGTTCATTGACAACTCTTTTTAAACACCCTCCACATGATGTAGGTTGTATGTTCTTATCGAAAGCATAGTTATAAATACCCAATAACTTGACTTGTTGCACATGTGTTACTCTAGTTCTACTTTCCGTAAGAAATTCCACTAGAAAAACAAAATCTTCTTCCTCTAAACAGTTGGGTTTGTAATATCTAAACTCTTTATTGAGTCTTTTTCTTCTGTCCTCACATCCACAGTCCTCCATCCCCAATAACTTAGCGGCACTATCAGCTACCTTATCTAATCCTATTGCTTTGGTTATCTTTGCAACAGTATCACCCAATCCTTCTGATTGCTTCTCATACCATACCACCCATTCCTTGTATTCCTTGGTTCTTTTGTCTAATTGCTCGTAATACTCTGCATTTCGTTCAAATTTCATGATTTTTGTTTTTTAACTTTAATTTAACTTATTTGCCTGTAATAATATAACGGTAAAGTGATATATTTGTAACATGATAGAAGTATGGAAAGAGATAAATGGATACGAGGGTGTGTACGAGGTGTCTAATTTAGGCAGAGTTAAATCCCTTAAGTACAATAAAACAAGGATACTAAAACAAACTGTTCACAGTAATGGGTATTTTGGTGTTACTTTGTACTTAGACAATTCTCCAATTCAGCGTGAAATACACGTACTCGTAGCTATCGCATTTCTAAAACACGTCCAAAACGGGTATGTTAGAGTTATTGACCATATAGACAATAACCCATTAAATAATAATTTAAATAATCTTAGGATTATATCACATAGAGAAAATGTAAGTAAGCGAAAGAAAAAATACTCAAGTAAGTTTCCAGGAGTTCATCTAAACGCCAAACAAAATAAGTGGTTTGCATCAATATATATGGACGGTTCTCAGAAGCATATAGGGAGTTTCCGAACAGAGATTGAAGCCAAGGACGCATATCAAAAAGAACTAAATGAATTATTAAACAGGAAATAATGAAAACTATACTACTATTATGTTTAATGACAACAATATCCTACGGACAGGTTTTTATTGAAACAAAAGACACCATTCGAGTTAGGTATGGTGATGTGTATTGGGCAGAAGAAATGGTTTGGGAACACGCCTATGGCGATATATCAATAGGAAGTGAGAAGATGGTACTCAAACAGGATAGTATCGGTATTGATTCAGTAAGGATTAAAAAATTATATTATTTTGAGTGTTATGATAGGAAAACACATAAATACAGACCCGATGCCGAACCAACATTATCTATGTTTAATGATTACTACTGTGAAAAAGCCTATTTGGATTATGAAGAATATAAAATAATAAAGCCATGAAAAATAAGAGACCCAATACATCAAGCAAACATGAGTTACCTAACTATAATCCTATTTTATGGGTTATATTTATGTTTGCAGTCCTTATATTTATATCAGGTAACTGTCAAGGACAGACATTCGCAGAGGTAAGAGGTGGTTCTATCACTGATATAGATGGTGGTGGAGCTATAGGAGCTGGTTTAACGCAACATCTAGGCAAAACAACCCTATCCACTATGTTTAATGCATACACTTTAGGAGGTGACAGCTATGATAGTTATGATTTAGAATTAGGTAGGTTAATAGGAAATGAAAGTATAGCTATATCACCGATAATAGGTTTTGGATATAACAACCAAAGGAGTTATGTTAATATAAAAGATGGTACAGAATTATCATTAGGTGGTAATATATTATTCAATATACAAGGGCATAAGATTATGGCGTTATATAGATATAGGGATAATCTACATATTCTGTCAATGGGGATTAAATTAAAGCTGGTATTCAGCAAGAATAAAAAACATAGATTCTTTTAATATGAAAGCAAGTGAACTAAGGATAGGGAATTATGTAAAAGACCCTTACAACAAAGAGATAAGACTTGTATCTGTTGATAAAGATGCTAGTATGCTTAGTCCAATCCCATTAACAGAGGAATGGTTGTTGAAGTTGGGAGCGTTAAAAGATTTAATGACGAGCGGTTTATTTAAGATTAGATTAAAAGAATATACCCTAGAAATAATGATGAATGGATTTTCTGGTACATTAATAAAAGAACCTTCTTGGTGGATTACAATCAAGGGATATAATGATAAAGTTACATTCACCAAAATGTACGTCCACCAATTACAGAACCTATACCACGCATTGACAGGAGAGGAACTAAAAATAAGGTAATGATAACAGAAAAAGAGTACCTGATATTTAAAGATTCTAGGGATAGGATGCAGAAGTCCTTAGTGCTTATCACAGAGCCAGCAGAACTATTAGAAGCTAGTAGGATACTAAAAACAATAGAGTCTTATAATAAACTTATTGAAGAGTATGAGTGTGCCAAAGAATTATAACGTAGAGGATTTCAGTACAGGACTCCTGGAACGACAATTAAAACTAGCTATTGAAAGGGAAGAATACGAATGGGCTGGTAAAATACATAACGAATTAAAGAAAAGAAACCATGAGTGAATTAGTAAGTAGTTGCTGCGGAGCATCGGATATTAGATATGAGGATTATGGAATCTGTCCAGATTGCAAGGAACACTGTGATTTTATAGACTTAAACGAGGAACAGTGAGCAAAGCAGAGGAATTTAGAAAAAAATATTTAGGACTTCAATATAATCAAGTGAACACTTTAACCCCTTTTGCTATTGATGAAATGTTGCAAGCCTACGCAGACCAAGAGAATAAAGACAGGATTAAAAGAACCGATGAAGCAGTCAAACGAGAGGATTTTCATAATTCCGTTGGGGGTAAAATGGAGTATCTACAAGCATGGGTTAACAAACTAAAACAAGACCAATGAAACCAGAAGAAAAAAGCATGAAAGCAAGGGATTTAATACAAGGTAATTATTATGAGGATGATTTAACCACCTAAAGAATAGAATATGAATATCTCAATTACCGAGTTAAGTACCCTAAACTTAATAATAAGTGACTATGATGATAGGATAGAAGTGGTTGAGGTATTGTTAGGTGATATATTAGGAGACCTACAGAAAGGTGATACAGATAGTTATGAACTAGCTGATGACATCCTGGTAGACTTGGAAGTGTTCCACGATAGTAGGTTGTTATTATTAAGACTATTAAATGAAAGTAAATTAAAAGTATGAAAGAAAGGATAGCGTTCCTCCAAAAGAGGATGAGGATAGCCTTACAAGACTTAGGTGAGAACATATCAAGCCTAGAGTATAGTAAAGAAAGATGTGATAAGCTGATAGATGAAAGTCAGATGCTTAAAGAATGGATAAGAGAACTTAAAGGATTTCCTAAAGATAAGGTATGACTGGCAAAGATATAATGGTTATAAGTGTAAGTTGCTTATATATGTTCATAATCGTAGTCTTTATATATAAAATAATAAGCAAGGATGACAAACTTTGAGATATTAATAACTGTAGCTATGGTATACCTTATAGGTATCGCTGTAGGCATCCTAATAGCTAAAACAGATGAGGACTAAGAAGGAGGTAGAGGATAAGATAATCTTCCTGGAAGAACACTTTAAACAATGCCTCTTTGAAGTCAATAAAGAAGAGATAAGGATAATGATAAGCGAACTTAAATGGGTACTTGATGAGAACTAAAGAAGAGATACTGCAACGTATAGATGAGCTACAAGAGATTGTAGATACTCAACAGTATGCAAAGGATAAACCAGTGGGAACATATAAGGTAGTAATAAGTCACCTTAATTGGGTGCTTGGAAGATACTTCCAGGATTAATAATTAAAACAAAGCAAATGAGCAAAGTAGAGGAACCAATGAATTGGACTAAAAAACAGACACAACATTATGGGGCTTTCTTAGCTATACTTGGATTTATTTTAGGTTGTATTGTTACTTATGGAATAATTATATTAATTCAAACAAACTAAAAATGGAATTAACAAAAGAATTATTTAAAGATAAACCAGATTATATTAACTGGTGCGGTGTAGATTATGATGGTCTTTTAAAGTTTGGGGTTGCTAAAAATCCAAGATACACTTGGGCATCTGAACGATGGAGAGGAATAGATGAAGTAGAAAAATATAGGGTTGAGAATAGTGGATTTAAACCTCTTACAAGTTTACATAAAAATTCTATTTTAGATGTGTATAAAAACAAACTAAAACAAGACTCGGAACACTTTTAGACCTTTTACGTTATATAAGTATAATTCCACTTATGCTTCCATATAGCGAGAGAAATCCAGGAAGAGTTATTAAGGAAACTTAGTTGATAAGTTGGTGAGTGGGTAAGCCAAGGGAGGGAGACCATAATAGGTGCATATCTGTCGAGTGATATGATTACTAGCCCCTGCATCAACATAGAGAGGTTGCCTTTCTAAAAGTAATTTAACACTACTAATAGGAGAGGTGTGTAGAATGGTGAAAAAGTAACGAAACCGAAAATGGTAGAATTTGTAAGAGTGGTTAACTAAACCACCCAACATCCAAATCGCGTCTCTAACGCATTATCTTTCACTCAGTGATGCTAGACTATCAACCAGGTAGAGAAGTGCTCTTAGAATGGCTGTGAGGTAGCTTAGAATGGACGTTGAAGGGTTGTTAAAAG
>Ga0255047_10000422_pt1 | contig 34429 bp, 22 predicted proteins | sample JV7_2_1_MG_FD_183640 | JGI IMG/M metagenome (GOLD analysis project Ga0255047, IMG submission 183640) | Seawater microbial communities from Jervis Inlet, British Columbia, Canada - JV7_2_1 | ecosystem: Environmental > Aquatic > Marine > Inlet | place: Canada: British Columbia | collected 2016-10-06
GTTGTCCATTCCAGTGGGGACACGAACAGCTACAGGAGAATATATAGTATCAACAAGGTTTTCGTCCTTTGTTATTATCATTGTATCGTTTAACAAAAACCCTCCCTCTTTAAACCTATTTCTAATGGATCTGTTTTTGGGAGACAACAGCTTCGCATAATTAGCAATCTTGTATGCTTTGTTAATAAGGTTTTTAGCTTCTAGCTTACCTGAAGCAAGAATACGCTTAACCCTAGTATCGTTATCCTTATCAAGTTCTACAGACTCATCGGAAACAAGCATCTTGGAAAGCTGATTTAATGTAGTCTTAGGATCTATCTGACTTGGTATAACAGCAGCCCTATTACCAAACATACGTTTCAAATAAGCTGCAATCTCTTTAAGGAGGCTGATAACAATCTCTTTAAGAGATTCCGTCTTTACTTCTCCAGCAGCCTCTCTTCCAAGAAGCTCTACAATAGCCTCTTCCGTTTGTTGAGACTTATTTAACTCTGAGTAGTTTTCAGCAACCCCCTTTAAAATAGCCTTGCCCTCTTCTGTGCTATTTAGCTCTGTAACAAGATTAGAATATAGTTCAGGATTGCTTTTTTTAATAGCACTAATAAAAGGATGTGCAAACTCATGAAATGGAGTGGATCCTTTTGCATAAGCCTCATTAATAACAATCTTTTTAGTATCTGGATTATAAGCTCCAGCAAACTTTTGTTCAGGATCATTTATAATATCATAGTTAACACCAAAAGTGTTTCTAAGCCTCCTAAGAGTCCTCCTAAGCCCTCTTGTTGACTCTGTGTCATCTTTAGCTGTTTTCTTCTGAAACTGCTCCTCAGAAGGGAAAGAGCCGTCAATATGGGGAGGAAACTCTTCATCTAAATCCTGAGACATTCTTTGAATAATTCTATCTGTTTTAGAATTGTCTTCATTGATAGTTACAGCTTCCTCAACAGAGCTGGGAATAGAAAAAATCCCTGAAGACGGAGGCTTTCCTACAGCAGCAGAAGGAAAAAACGGTGAAGAAACAACATCTCCAGCAGAGATAGCTTTCTCTATGTCCTTTGAAGAAGTCCATATGTTCTTTGCAGTTGACTCAGCTCCAGACTGTACATCCACCTTATAAAGATGAAGACCTTCATCAGAAGTTAATGTAAAATACTTTACTGAAGGAACTTTGCCTTTTTTAAATTTTATATCATCTCCTGGTCGTGCCGTCTTAGTTCCATATCTTGTATCGTTATCATAGTTCTGAATATCATTAACACCAGATATTGCAACCTCATCAAAAAAGGTTTCATCAACACTAAAGTTTTGAAGTTCATTAAAGAATCTATCATATACACTCTCAGGCAAAAGATTAGCAATAGAATACTTAGTCCCCATAAGACCAGACTCATAAATAGCATATTCTATTAACATGTTTTGTGTGTCGGTATCTAGTTTATAAAAAGCCTCATTTATAAACTTTCTATTAACATCCATATCCTCTCCCCTGTTAAGCTCAGGAATACCAAGCTCAGAGCTAGGAATAATTCTTTTCTTATAATTATCATAGCGAACTAAAGAAAACCACTGAGTTCCTTCGGTAAGCCCCCTTTGTTTCGTCTTTTCTATTTCCAGAGATATAAAATCCAACCAATCGCTTATCTCTTCCTGATTTTTAAAAGAGGTGAGACTCATTCTTTGAGCAACAAGCTGCGTTTGAGTTTTCTTTATATGGTATGAAACATCTTTTGCTGCCTTAGTGCTTGTAAAACTATATATAAGCTTATTAAACTGCGTGCTAACAGCCTCATCACTAATAGAAAAAGAAAAATACTTATCAAAAACCTTTTTTAAATTATTGGTAATATCTTCATGAAGCTGAACTAAAGGTCTATCAAAGAAAGATCCCATATCCAAAGACCTGTTCACATCAGGATCACGTAAACGATCAAAGGTTCCAAGAGTATGATATAATGCGATTATATCTTTAGGAACTCTTTTATCCAGCTGAACTATCCTGTTTACATTCCTCATTGGGCGAGAAAGCTCATGAGCCTCTTGATATTTTTCTAACATACGAAGAGAAGACCTTCCTTTTTCATTAACCTTAATTCCTTCTTTTATCTCTCTAGTCTTAAGTTCTTTTATCTCTGCTGCAATAATCTGTCGTTCAGATTGTGGCTTATCTTGAGTGTATACTATCCTTCTCTCTTTTAGTTTTTTAGTGAGCCTTACTATTGCTGGATGCTTTATAAAGCTCATTATCTTCTTGCCATCAACATTAAGACCAAGCAGTAAATTAACTACACCTACGTTATCTAGAGTAATACCTGTATCCCCCATCTTTAGATACTTTGTGTCATCAAGTGCTAGCTGAAGAAGCCTGGAGTTATACGGTTTTTGTTCATTACTAAACTCTTTTCCCTTCATATCAAATGCCTCAAACTTCTTAACAAGGTTAGCCTCAGACTGAGACATAACATCCATAACCTTGCTTCCTACAGCAAAAGAACCTATAAGTGCATTAGACTCTTTTAAAGAAGCATCTACTTCTAACGAGCCCCTTATTGTTCCTGGTGGATAGGATCTTGATTTAAAACCCATTTCTTTTGAAGTAGAATTTATATCATCTAATAAAGGATTTATTTCAAGATCATTTTGATATCTATCCCATATTGTTGCATCAGTCATTAAGTCCCACAAAACCTTATAAACTTCATTTTTTGCTTTATCAATATCAGTTTTGGCTTTTTTATCTTCCTTAATAGCAAACAATCCATCTCCATCAAGATCAGAATTAGATGTTTTAATATATTCTGGATGAACCTCAAAAACATTACCCCTGCCTGTATGTCCCTTAACAACAGCAACAATGTTCGTCATAAAGTCAGAATTAGGAATACGTGACAATATTATCTTAGCACCTTCCTCAGCAAAATCATCTGGTACTTTAACTTCTGCAGGCTCTATTCTTCCTGTTTCAGGATTTGGCTTCATCCATTTTAAAGAATCATCATAAACAACACTCTGCAAACCCTTTCCTCCAGAAAGACGATACCTAATTGTCTTTGTAAAGACAGAAGCTATATAGTTCTGAACCTTACTAAATACATCATAATGATCTATCTTTCCATTTTTTTCTGTTATTATTTCTGGATTTTTAACAAGATAATCCAAAATAGTATTTCCAACACCTTCATTTCCATGCTTTGAAACAGAGGCAGCATCAGTTATGACCTTCTCTCTGTTCTCCATATATTCATTAGCCTCTACCATTAACAAATTAGTTACTTTAGATAAGGCTTTCTCTAACCTTACAGCATGTTCAGGAGCAAATCCAGCTATCTTAACAAGCTGTGAAGATAATGGAGTGGTTTTTCCTTTCTTTCCAAGGTCATCATTAATATTGAACTGAACACCAAATCCCCCTGGCTCTAAATCGTATCCAAACTTAACATCTGCAGGCTCTAATAAATCAAGGTCTTCAACCTTGTATGTCTTGCCAGCATCACCTTTGTTTGATTTGATTCCTGACTCAAAAACAACCATAACAGGATCGTGTTCAAACTTTTTAAGAAACTTTCTAACAGCCTCTTTCATTTTATCTTGCCCTTCTATATTCTCTCGCCCCTTAAACCCAAGAGAGGCTGTTTTTATATAAACAAACTTTCCGTCAGCAGAAGTTTGGTTAACAACAGGTTTAAATGAGTTTCCATAGTCTATTAATGCCCCACCTGTATCTCTAACCCTATCTACTAAAAAATCATTAAAAAATGACTGAGAATCAGATACACTTGTATCTTCCTTAGATCTTCGTTTTCCTTGATATATCTCTCCATCTTTATTAAGATAAAAATCATCAAGAACAACAACCTTTAATTTTTTCTTAGTATCAACCCTTTGTATTGGAGAAGTAGTTCCAGCAAGTCTTTTTATGATATCCTGAGAAGAACCAAACTTATTAAAGTCTCCCTCAAGCATCTGTCCTAAATGTATTCTATGGATTGCATCATTATAAACAAACGACTCAACCATTCTTTTAATAATAGCTTTATCATTCCATGCAAAATTACCAAAGAGTCTCTTTTTCATGTCATCTGATAAACTGTCTAGTCCACTCATTATCCACTCAACATCAGCATCTACCTGTGCAGAGGTGGGAACAAACTCTCCTATTAAGGCTTGATTATATCCTCCATTTTTTACATAACTATTAAGAGTTTTTTTCGCTGTCTCAGAATCAATAACAGGAACATTTGCTAAAGCTTTAAATTCTCTTGATCCTAAAGTTCCAGTAGACTGATAATATGTTTCAGGATAAACTAAGTGCTTTTCTCCCCCAAACTCTTCAACATCAATATTTCCTGTAAAAAGAGCAAGCTGATAAATCAACTGATCTTTTTCGTGCATTCTATTGTGTTGTATTTTTTTATGGACACCATCTATAGTGTTTTCCATTCCATCAGTGTGTGCTATTATTGCTTGATTATCTTTTATCTGTCTTCTAAATGACTGAATATACATATTAGCCATATCCTTTCCATAAGATGTCTTAAACATTGGATGGGCTTTAAACTTATTAACCCACTTTTTATCCGTAAAGCTATCAAAATACCTATGAGCAAAACCACCAATACGATGAGCCCTTTGCTGGTTCCCCATTATGTTTGGGAAAATAGCAGCATCTCTTACACTTTCTGTGATGTTTTTTGAAACAACATCAAGTTTGCTTCTGATCTTATCAAGATGTGGAGTTTTTGCACTAGTAGTTGCTACCAAAGTTGCAAATTCTAAAAACTTTTCTATAGCATCAAGATCTCCTTTAAGCATTTCAGCCCTCTTCTCCGTTACAGTCGCCCTTTGAGAAACACCCAAAGCTCTTCTTGAAACAAACCAATCTACTTTAAATGGAATTCCAGTAAGACTTGCTAGCTTTGCTTCTATATTAGACAGAATTTTGCTTGTTACATCAATTCCTTTTGCATCTTTAGCCATTTGCTTAGCAGTAGCTATATCTTTCAGCATAGTTACTCCTGTAATGCTACGCTTACGACCAATCCCTTTAGGATCACTAGTCCCCATTTGAATACGACTTCTAATAGAGTCCATAATAAGACTACCAATATGCCTGCTCTTATGTTTCTCATTAGACCTGTCAATAAACAGTCCATCTTGTGCAAGCCTTACCCCTATATAATCTATTGTAACAAGATTACGAAGGCTTTCTATTACAGGATAAGTAATATTGGGAGGAAGCTCTCTTAATAAATCATGAAGCTTACTTGCAATTGCCGTATCAAGACTTCTGTTCTTTTGTAGAGCAAGATCTTTAAGAGAGTCAAGAAATTGTTTAACATTTTTTGTACCCCTTGCTACCTTTGTTGCTATTCCATAAACAGCATCAGGAGAAATAGGATCTCCCCTTTCATCTAATAGATTATCTAATATAGCCCTTACATTGGCATCAATTCTTTCAGATTCTCCAATCCAATTCCTTTCTACTTCTTCTTCAGCAATTTCTTCTGCATTTTGACTTTCATCTATTTGTTGTAATAGTTCTTTTTGAGAAAACTCAATGCCCTTGCTTTCTATCTCTTCATGTGCTTCTCTGGCTATTATGCGAAGAGTGTCTCTAAAGGGCTTAAGGCTTTCTTTATTGCGATCTATATAGCTATCAATAGATGCAGAACTCGCTTTTGGATTATCCATACGATACAACTTACGTAGAGTTGAATCATATACCTGCTCTAGCATCTTTATATTACTTCTGTTTACAAGAGAAAGGTTTTGTCGAGCCTGTATATTAGCAAGTATTCCAGCATTACGCAACCTTCTAAGGTTCTTTAAAGCTGGAGGTGTCATCTTATGATACTTTTTTCCACCAATAACTATCCCCTGCTCTTGCGTTGGAGTAGTTCTATATACTATCTCCATAGCAGCAATACGTGCTATATCGTTAACATCAGCCTGTCCAAGCAGTCTTTTTATCTCAGACCAGAACCTTTGTAACCAATCTACAACCTTTACTAAAACATCATTACTAAGCTTGTTCTTCATCAAATCAACCGAAACCTCCCCAACAAGGAGAGTGAGAGCCTCGTCTAAGATCTCTTCTTCTGAAACGCCAGGATAAGCATCAGAAGCTGTGTCATAATACCTTGTATTCTTTATTAAATCAAGACCTTCCTGATACAAGGAAGTCTTCCTGCTTTTTAATCCAAATCTTGACCTAATCTTTTCTTCAGATCCTTTTAAGATAGGAAGAAGTTTGTGAGCAAACTCATGAAATAAAGTATCCTGTGTAGCCGTAGCATCATTTATACCGATATACTTATCGTTAACATAACCCAGAACAGTCATGCCGTCTTCGTCAACAAGACCATCAAATACATGGACAGGGATATTAGGATAGAGCTTTTTCATCTCATCTAACATCTTGTTCCACATATTCCTATCAGAAACAACAGGTTCCGTTAAACCAACACGTGATTTTTTAGTCTTAAAAAGACCACTTGGATCTTCATCAATAAGGTCATCTATTTTCTTCTTTTCTTCTTTAGAGAGTTCCTTGTCTCCGAGAACTTCTTTAGCAGGAATACCCTCTTCATCAGCAGTTTCCTTTTCTTTAATCTCAGCTTCAAGTTTATCTTCTGCTTCTTTTTCTCTTTTGTCTAATTCTGCTTGCTTCTTTTTTTCTTCTGCGGTCTGTTCTCTAGTTCCTATTCTGACATCAACCTTTGCTGCTTGAATTTGTTTTCCATCTTTTGTAATGTCTGGCTTTACTATTGTATCTATAACTAGTTTCCCTTTTTCTATTGTGGAATCCTCTATTCTCTTATCTATATCTATGATTTGTCCTGCTACAACTTCATCACCTACTTTTAAAGGCATTTCATAACCTTCTTTCTTTAAAGCTGCTTTCTCATCTTCTATTCGCTGCCTTTTTTCTAATGGCACTTTTGCCATTAGTCTTGCATTATGGTCAAATTTATTTATGGCAGCTGCTTTTTCTTCTATTGTTTTAGCTTCATCTAATTCTTTTAATGCTCTATCTAATCTTTTGTTTCCTCTAATATCTTCTTCAGGAGCTACTGCTTCTTCTTTTTGCTTAATTAACGCATCAAGATTTTTTTGCTCAGCAGCAATAGATTCTTCTGTACTAAATTCAGATTTTTTTTCATCAGCTAAAGCTTCTTCTGCTTGCTCTATAGCTGTATCAAGATCGGATTTAGGTACGTAAGGAGTTTTAGTTTCTTTTGGCTCAAGTATTGACTTTGCATCTTCCTTTATTTTTTCTAATCGTCTTATTTCTTTTAGCTCTTTAAAGATGTTTTCTTGATATTCTTCTATCTCCCTATCTCTCATTGGAGTAGCAGGGGTGTCATATAGTTCTTCAAGAGACTTCTGGAATTGCTCTACCGCTTTATTTTTTTCCTCTATGACAGCATCCACAGACTTTTTAGTAGCCTGAACTCCTACCCCTGGCTCTTCTACTACTTCCCCTGGTCTAGTTCTTCTATCGTTACTCTCTACTTTAGCACTTCCTTCACTTTGTCCTTTGCCCTCTGTATCAGGCTTGGGTTTTCTATCTTTTCCCTTTCGCTCTTCGGTAGGCTTGCTAACCTCATCCTTCTTTCGAAGCTGGTAAATGTCTTGTTCTTGCTCATTGTATTTATCGTTTATAAAGTTTTCTAAGGTAGTTATTTGTGCCCCTACCTCTTCGAGCATATTATCAATCTGTTCTACAGTAAGAGTCCTAATACCAGACTCTTTAGCAGCCTCAAGTCTCTTATACACATCGTAAAGATACTCTGAAGCATCCTTTACAGCATTAATGTCAGTTGGGGTTCCCTCCTCTACACGAGCAAGTGCTCTCTTTACGCTTGGTGGAATATCAATATATCCATCAACGTGTTCTGGATTTATTCCAAGTCTTTCTTGGGCTTCAAGGATTTTGGCATCCTTACCGTCCTCTTTTTCGGCAGCTAACTTCTCATCAGCAGCCTTATCGTGAGCTTCGTCCTCTTCGAGACTAACGCCTTGATTCTTAAGAGACTCTTCTTTAGTAACCTTTTCTTCAGCTACTATCCCTCGTAAACTGTCTTTTTTTTTTGAGATCATAGCCTCAAAGCGTTCAGGAATAGAGCTTATAGTTTCTCCTGCCTTTCCACTAATATTTCTTTGGATCGTTTCTGCCTGACTAAACCTAAAAGGATACTCTTTAACCAACTTATCAAGATCTTCTTTTGTCTCAACCTCATTTAATGCCTTGGTAAACTTTTTTGTTTCTACATCTTCTACACTTTGCATGATTCCATAATCATCCATATTAATCACCTTCTTAGAAGAGTTAATATCAACTATGGCTCTTCTAATTTCAGCAAGTCTTTCCTTCTTCTCTAAGATTTTTAGATCATTTAGATCTTGAAGCTCTTCAGGCAATACCCCTTTAATAGAGCTTTGTTCAATATCTTCCCTTATGGTTCTTGCCATATGACCAAGACTAAATATCTGATGCCGAGAATTAGCATCATTAATATCAGAAAGATCGGTGGTTCTAACCATTTCTGCAGCACTTCTTACTATATTTCTAAGCTCAGTTTTATCTTCATCAGTATTAGAAAGACCATTAATAACATCATTCATCTTATCTACCTCCTGATCAAGAGTACCTCTTCTTTTAGCAGCATCTAAAGCCCCTGTAACCGTTTCTGTACGAAGACCAGAAGAAAATCTAGAAACACCAGCAAAAGAACCACCAATTAAGCCTCCATAAAAACCTTCCTCCATAGCCTGCATCCAAGCCTCCTTACTCATCACATCAGCACCAAACTTCCCTCTTCCTACCGTAGATCCTTTATCAGAAAACTGAAGATCATATATCTGTTTACCTGCAGTCTCTACAAGAGATTGTATGCTCTCTGTTGAAGCTTCTGCTAAAGAACCCTGAGCTATCCTTACACCATAATCTTTTCCTCGGATAGCCACCTCCTTACCTAAACGCTTAAAGATACCTGCCTCAGCAAGCTTGCCATCAAGATTCTTGGCTATCTTTCCAAGACCTACTTTCATAGTTCCCTCAAAAGTTTTTGCACCAACACCAGAAGTTCCAAGCATTTCTTTTAATGAAACCCCAAGAAGCTTTCTATCTATAGCACCTGCAGCAGGTTTTAATCCTGCCTTTACTGCAGCATCCATTCCTGCTTTCTCTAAAAGACCAATTATAGGAGCTATAGTTAAAGCTAATGCAGTAGATTGTTGATGGTTTAATCCATTCTCTAAACCCTCTTCAACAATAGTTGGAAGTATATTGATACTAGAAGCAGTTATACCAGCAGCAGTTCCATAAGTTGCAGAAGCAGCAGCTGCACCAGCCCTTAATCCAAGACCAGCAGCACCAGCAACGCCAGCAACGCCCCCAGTTGCAGCAACACCAGCAGCAGCAGCTAACATAGGAATCATTGATCCAACGCCCTGTCCTAGCCCAGCAGAGAGAGAACGAACATCAAATGTTTCAAAGAAGCTCTTGTTTCCCATGTGGGATATGTACTTCTCATTTCTATCTGCCCACTTTATTGTATTATCTATCCAGGTATCTGCCCACTCTCCAGCACCTGCCTGCTTAGCTACAGAAGGGATAAGCATAGAAAGACCTTCGCCAGTACGAATAACACCTGCATTAAAAACGCCATTAACAAAGTCATCTGAAGCAGATCCTTCATACTTGTCATAATGAGGAAGCTGTTCTTGTGGTATCATAGCTGCAACATCAAATGCAGCTGAAGGCTCACCGCTATCTACGATAGACCTATCTCTTACAGAAGCTCCTAGTGTTTTATTTATATCTATACCACTCTTTTTTATAGAAGCACCTATCTTTTCTCTCGCAACATCATCTAAAATAGGAGCAGATGATGGACGACTAAGATTAGAAACACTTTCTTGAGGCTGTGTATCTACAGGATGACTACTAGCTATTGGAGTACGATTATTACTTAAATCTGCCATTAGTAAGTATTAAATTGGTTTAATTGGGCATTCTCTGTCATATATTGCATTATAACCTCTGGAGGATATCCTGTCTCTCTTGAAACCCTCATTACGTCTTCACTAATATTGTCAGCTCTTTGATATCCTCTTGCAAGTCCATAATTACTTTGATACTGATCTGATGGACGATTAGAGCCCATAGGTAAAGGCTTTCCAAAAGGTGATAAGAATGTCTGTGCCGAATAATCTTCAAATTCTACCCCACCTACAGTTTGACCTTCTTTGTGAGCAATTTGAGCATTTAACATCTCCATTTCTAATGGAGCCAAGTTTAACGGAACTCCAACAGAAATTGTATAAGAGTCTTCTGTTCCTGTTTCATCAGTTTTTACTGCAGCTTCATTTGCCTGCCAAGGTTTGTGAACGCCATAAGCCCAATGCTCTATACCCATATCTTCAGCCATACTCTCAGATATTTTTAAATCTGCCATTACAAAAGCATGAGCACCGCTGCCATCTTTTACTATCTTCATTCCATTATGAACATTAAGAAGCTCATACTGATTCTGTCTCATAGGAATTCCCTTTCCGTCATTCAAATTTACAAAGCCTGTAGTATTAAACTTACCAGACCATCCACCTCCAATTTCTTGTTTTAAATTATAATTATCTAAAATAGCATTCATTATTGGTTTAGAAACATTTTGATTCCCTATCTCTACCCTTTCATGCTCTCCGTCTTCTCCTGGTTTCCACGTAACAGTCTCTATATCTTCAAGCTTTAACATTTGTCCTTTTAACATGTTTTGCATAATAGGAGCAAACTTTTGCTGCTGCCTTCTCATTTTCTGGTTAGCTGTCTGGTATTTATACATACCCTTCCAATCAAAATCTTTAACACCCCACCAAAGACCAGTGTTTCCCTGCTCATCTATCGCAAGTTTTTGTGCCTCACGCCACGCTATATCAGAAGGAAGTCCCTTGGCTTGATATAGGGCTGCTACCTCTTCCAAATTTGCACGTGTTGGCTTATATGGACTCCTTGGACTACCTTGCTTTAAAAGCTTATAAGGATCAATGTCAACAGCCTCTACAGAGCCATTATATGTAAGCATGTCTGTCTTTCCTTCTTTAAACAGCTGGAGCATCTGCTCAATAGATACCCTCTCAGTAGCATCTGAGTCTCCTTGCTTTAAATTTACATTAACATCATGAAAGAGCCTTCCCTCAGCCATGTCTTTTTGTATTCCATTATATACACCAAGATTCTTTTGAGCTAAAACTGCCTGATCAGAATTAAGTATATCGTTTTTATAATTTCTTAATGAAGAAGCACCTCCAGTGATGAAAAATCTTTTCATATCTCCACCAGAATCTCTAACTGCACTCATTACCTGATTCTTGGCTTCTTGTTCCTTGTTTCTTAATCTCTCTACATCTTCAGGAAGAAAGCTTTTAAGCTTCTCTTGAACAGACTCAAGATATTGGTTCATAGCCTCATTGTGAACCATCTGTTCCTGGTTCCTCTTTTCAGCTCTTTGCTCTAGCTCTCCCACATATGCCATCTCTCTCTGCTTCTGTGCAGACTTTTGAGCATAGCCAGAATCTTGAGCTATAGTATTAAATAATTGATAGTCTAAGTATCCCACTTTTTTCTACTTGTTTTAGTTTTAAAGCCTTCTTCGTCCGTCTTTCCAGCAAGCATACCTTTAGCCCCTTCTATTAATCTTGTTCCAAAACTCCTAGTAGGCTCTATTGATTCACGTTCAGATGTCACAGATTCCGCTATAGAAGAACCATATATTTCTTTATGTGCTAAAGCCCTTTGCTCATCAGTCCAGTTAGCAGCTTCTCCTAATGCATTTGCCTGAGCAAGCCTAGACGATAGAACAGAATTTTCATAAGCCTCTACCTTAGAGTTCATAAGTCTTTTATATGGACTACGAGCACTTTCGTATTCATCGTAATACCTTGCATCTTCACGCATATTTTTAACAGCCTGACCTATAAGACCAGCCTTAAGGTCTCTTTGACGTGCTTCTTCATCATAAACATTTCGTGTCCACATACTTTGAGTCATAGCCTCATCTCTTGCTAAATAAGATCCATATTCGTTTAAATGTCTCTCTCTAGCATTTTCATCAGCTAATGCTAACTCAAGGTCTTTGTCGTATTTTGCAAGTGCAGCACTACTTAAACCACCAATAACAGCCTGTGCAGAAGTTCCGTATCTTCCTATTTGACGAGCAGCCATAGAATAGGTTCTCTCTGCTTGTCTTTGAAATAATGATTTAGCTGTAGCAGATAATCCGTAATTCTGCCTTGACTTAAGGATGTCCATATGCCTATTCCAAGACTCACTTTTCTTTTGTTCAGGCAGAGGTTCTTTAGCTGAGCTATATGCTGCAGCCATTCCAGTAAGCTCTGCAACCTTGTCCCAACCCCCTAATTTTGAAAAAACACCTGCTAATCCAGATTGCTCTGTTTCAACCTCTTTTTCTTTATATAAATTACTTATTTCCTCATCAGTCATAAGACTAACCATGCCATTGGTTTCTTCCTCTACTTCACTATTTAATTTATCATATTTAGAAAAGTCTATGCCTTCTGTTTGTTCACCATAGGAAGCTTCTACTTCTTTTGTCCTTTCTTCAATAGCAAGCGTTCCTATATCTGCTGAAGATAGCAACTCTTCGTCTGTTATGTAAGTAGAGTCAGAAAAAACAGGATCAACGCCCTCTTCGCCAAAACCAAGATCTATATTTTCAAATTTTACATCTTGTAACAAAGCTCCCTCATGAGTTTTAAGTGTTCCACTCCTCATAGGAGAATCTTCTGGAGTTAACGAAGACAAAGAAGTTGTTGCCGTTTCCAATCCAATAGATTTATTATAGGCTGTAATTCCATTTTTATAAGAATTAACCTCACTTATAATTTTACTGTATTCTTCTGGTAAAATAGATTCTTTATCAAGTAAATCGTCAAGAGACTCTTTTGCATAATCAAAAGCATCTTGAGAATAATTTCCAACATACTCTCCCCACTCTTTTTTCCGATTAAGAAGAATGCGTTTTTGACTCTCTCTTTCTCTAATAAGCTTTTCTTTTGACTCCTCATTAAGACCAGAATTAGATAATTTAGCATCAATTTTAGTTATTTGATCTTCAACTGGCTTTATTTCTTTACCATAAAACTCATAACCCTCAGATCCTTTCCCTTCTTGTATGTTTCTTAATACATTTTCCAGATTTTGAAGAGAAGGGTGTGAATATCTGTTTTTATCCTTATTATACTTATCAAGCCTCTCTACCTTAGCCCTATCTTCATCAGATAAACCCTCCATGGCTTCAGTCTCAATTCTAGCCTTACGACCTTCAACAGCTGAATAGGTGGCATTGGGAGCCATGGCTTCTTTGTTTTGATAAATAGCATCAGGTATAATGCTCATTATCTTTGTGACATAATCTTTATCTTCTGCATAACCACCATACTCTTTCCCATCTATGGTTTTTTTCTCCCATATAGCCTTTATATACTCTGAAGCATCTTCGGCTTGCATAGCAAGATCATATCTTGAATTTGTATCAATAAAAGACTGATACGCCTGAAATGCTGCTGCTGGATTTTCAAAATCCATATAATGATCTTCGCTGCCTGTCGCTTTATCTTTTCTAAGCTTTCCTTTAGTTACCTTGATTCCTTCTTTACGCATCCTTTCAGCAGCCTCCTCATTATATTTAATACCAAAATAGTTATACTTAGTGCCAGAAGTGCGTTTACCCCTTCCTGATTCTAATGCCCATTGTGCAGCAACAGCAGCAGGAAACTTTACCCCACCCTCTACAGCATAGTCATATGCCTCTTGATAAGTTTTAGGTGCTTTTACAACCTTAACGCCATCTTCACCACGTACAGTTGGATTTCTATCCTGCTGTTCCATCTCTGCTGCAGTTATCTTTCCAAGAGCACTATAGTTGCCTTTTCTAGCAGCATCTTCCATTTTAGAAGTACCTAACGCAGAGAACACTCTCTCTCCTCCCTCAACCTCGGCAGCTATTTCTCCACCTTTATAATATAAATTCACACCACCTTCTTTGTGAGATGGTGCTGAACTAGGAATCTTAGCACCTCTTTTTGCATAAACCCTTCTTTGCTGGTAGCTTCCTCTATTTATAGTACTTGAAGGAAGGTTGTCTGAAGAGTTTTCTGAAAAAGTTTGTTCTTTTAAAAACGCACCAAGCTTTTTTGCTGCAAACTTAGTTGATTGCTTTCTGACAAGATCATCACCACCCTCTGCATACCACCCTCTTATAGCATCCATTGAGCTCATATCTTTTGGCTTATTTAAAATAGCCTCCATAATACTCTTTTGAACTGTAGTGCCCTGTTCACCAATAAGATCTTTTGTTACAGTCTTTAGATGATCTTTATATGATATATTGTCACCAGAACCTTCACTTGCTGTAGATTTCTTTCCAAAAATATTTTTAAGAAAGCCTTTTTTCTCAGGAGTTGGATCTGGATCTGTAGTATGAAGATCATCTGGGGTTGTATAAGTGTGGTCTTGTTTAAATGTACTTGCAGAAGAGACAGCATTTTTTGCTAGAGTAGTCGCAGAAGCCCCTTCTTGAGCTAAAACACTTCCAGTGCCTGTAGGAGCTAAGACAGTTCCCACACCCTCTGCTAATGGAGCCGCAGAAAGACCTGTTCCTCCTGCAGTAATTGATGGAGCCAATCCAGTTCCAACAGCATTGGTTCCAAGCATTGAGCCCCCTGCTGCCCATGGTGTTCCAGCAGCAGCAGCTGTAGCCGTAGTAGCTGCCGTAGGTACAGCCGTAGCAGCCGTAGTAGCTGCAGCAGCACCAGCAGCAGTGCCAGCTGTAGCGGATCCAGCAGCACCAGTGCCAGCAAGTACAGTTCCTGTTCCTGCCACAACTGGAACAGCAGCTGCAGACGTAGGTGCTGCAATAGCCCCAGCCACTAAGGGTGCTCCAAAAAATGCACCTGCAGCTATTCCAATAGCTTTTGTTGCATGAGAAGCAAATTTGATATTTTTGTTTTCTTGATCAAAACCATACTTAGTTTTCTTTGCACCGAAAAATCTGCCAATTTGCTTTAAGCCACCAACCTTATATCCTTGTTTTCCTGAAGAAGGAAGTGATTGTGCTAGTTGACTTGTATCGCTATATATCATGCCCGTATTTTAAGATTACTAAATTACAAAATTTTTATACACGTTTATGAAAACGAGTAAGAGTATCTACACTTGTAAGACTAAACTTCTTGTCATCTGTATCATTAATTATATGATATCCTGTTTCCATATACTTTCCTGTTATCCTTTTTCTTTCGTTTCTAGCACGTGTAGGAAAACGATATAAACCATTTCTAAACTTAGCCCTTCTATTTGCTGCATAACCACCTTGTACATTAACACTTTCTGTTAATACGTCAACAGAATGAGATTGTTCCTCAGTAATGTATTTAGCTAGCTTTAAAACATCTACACCATCCTTATTAATATTAAGAAGATTTGTATCAAACTTCTTTACCATTGAAGGAAATTTGTTAACAGTAAATAATAAAGCAGAGTAATAATATGATCCATAAAAATGTCCTCTTTTTCCTATATTGTGTTGCCATGCTATAGTTTTGTTTACGTGTATAGGCTGTACACTATAAAAATGCTTTCCTTTATTGAAATATAAAATAGGATAAAAGGTGTGTTCTCCAACAAAAACGCCTATAAACTCATTATAGCTTACTGTAACAGAGCTTGTAGTAGGTGGAAGAATACCACTCCAAGGTGGATAAAACTCATTACCATAAGGATTGTTTGGATCACTCTCGTCCATATAAACATTTTCTATAGATCCCCCAATCACATTTCCACTAATTTTCCATTCAGTATCCGAAACAGTTGATGGTGATACTCTTATAGTAAATAGTACATCATTGTTCTGATAATCAATACCAGTTGTTATTCCTCCTCCGCTTCCTGGCGAAACTGCAATAGTTTCAAGATCTTGTATTTGTTCTAAAAAGGGCGAAATAAAAGAATGAAGTCCCTTTGTATCTGAAATAACATCAACGCCATTTTGACCAAAGGCAATAAGCTTTCTATTCCGAGCATCAGCCCAATAAATATTATTATCTGTATATGCAATAGAGTCTCTATGCTGAGTGCCATAGGTTTTAGATATATAGTCTATTCCCTCCATTATTCCTGCCTCTCCCAGAATGATGTCTCCTGTAGTTTGCGAAGAAATAATAGCCCTGTCTTTTATTCTTAGCCTTCCAAAAGCTTTTTCTTGAAAAGAATAAATATAATCAAACAGAACAGCATTTCCATTAACCTCACCATATTGTCCATTCAGATCAAAATTTGAAAGCTCTTCAAACTCCCTAAACCTGTCTATGTATTCACCATATGGCTTTTTTTCATTACTCCAATGCCAACGTGTAGGATAATCGTAGTTTGAAATATAGTTAACAGGCTTGGTAACATAAGGCATAACTTTGTCTCTGTATCCTAATGCATCATTAAGGTTAAAAGTCTCAAAATTTCCAGTACAGGTATCTGTATACCCATCATAATGAAAGATCCCAGCAGTAAGACCAGTAAATTCAGCCCCTGGTCTAGCTCCCACCTGAGCCCATATTGGATATACCGAAGAAGCACTCTTTCTTAATGCATAATTAAACTTACTCTCTAAGGGAAAGGTAACTCCAAGAGAATAATCAGGGTGATTACCATTAAAAAACTCATCTGAGGGTAACTCACCTTGATCTGGAATCGAACAATCGTTATCCTCATTAGTCTGATTTACAACTCTTGGATACAATCTCATAAACCCAAAATTTTGAGCATAGCAATCACCACCCCAGACCTCTACATTGTTAAACGTCCTTTGGTTTCCATTTGCTATATTAGAAAGTTCGTAATCTGTTACAGGCTGAAAATGGTTTGTTGTATGAAATATGTTTCCCTCAAGAGCCTCTAATGTTAATCCCCCATATTGCCCAAGATTTCTTTCGTAATATGTAAATATATTATATCCAAAATGATCTGTAAAATCTGCTCCAAATCCTATATAAGTATTGTATGGTTTTTGTAAGTGTACCAACAATCCATTTCTATGATGCCATGATCTTAAAAACTTCTTATCATTGCTTCCATCATAATCATCAACACTACTGGTAGTTCCATTCCCTCCTAAGCCGTCTCCACCTGCTGCCTGATCTTTAAAAGCCAATTCAAGCTTTCTATTTAGATCAAGATCTCTTCCAGTGGTACTAAAACTACTTATTGTTGTAGACATACTAAAAGCTTCGTGAGTGGTAATAAGCAGCTCTGTATTATACTTGGTATAAACTTTATCATAAGCAAGAGCAGCAGGTACTTTTGAACCAGGAATGCTTGTATTGCCATAAAACCTACTATTCATAGAATCAGAGCCTTTCATAACCCATGCATGGTTTGCTAGAGCACCTAAATTAAAGATACCAGCATAACCACCTGCTTGTGGAGCTGGGGCTAGAACCTCCCATCCATGCTGTATTGAGCTTGTAAACTTTAGCTTTCCATTAATTGTTACACCTGTAGGATGTGCTCGAAACATATAATCAGGACAATCATAGCTGTAAATATGTCCAAGTGCCCTCATCCTTTGAACATCTCCATTCACATCTCTTGTATCATGACCATATAGATAGTATTGATTAGCACCATTTGCAACATCCATATAATATCCCCCTATACCATGGTGAGGTTGAAATGTAGTCGTATCAAATTCTGGATAATGGCAATTATGAACAAGCCCTTGTGTAACTACCTGCTCGTTATCTCCCTCTCTTGGAACACGAACTATACTAAAGCCCCCAACAAATTCATGTAAAGGTCTGTTATCCAGCTCAGGAACTGGCGTAGCTAGCTCTATCCCACCAAACTCTAATCCTACAATTCTTATAAAAGAAAGATTGTTATTATTATGATAAGTTGTACCTGTAATTGATGCTGTACTTGGATCCCAATGATACCTATAAACAAGCTCTGTATCCTTTCTGTTTGTTAGCGATAATACACCTCCAGTAAGATCTAAACCAGGATTCTCTCCATGCTTAGCACCTCCAGTAAGCATGGTATAAAAGTCTGGAGACTCTTCAAATGGTGTTGGGTAATGTATTGATCCATCAGACCTTATTCTCCTAACACGCATCTTTGATCTAAGGCTATTGTCTGTATCGTTTTGGGGAGGAATATCAACATCAGCAAGATGTTTAACAAACATTGGATTTCCTTTTTTGTCAAAAAACAATATCCCAAATCTATATGTCTCATTTCTAAAATAACCAACTCTATCATGTGTCATATGAGAACCCTTGTAGGTGGGAAGATCTTGTACAGGATTACCGCTATTAATATTTTCTCTTTCAGTTTCTAGCTCAACCGTAAAAGAGTTGTTCGTATCATATTGAGATTTTACATAAACGGCATCTTCTCTCTTGGTCGTTGCATAGGCTGGATTTCCAGAACCACCACCAGCTAATCCATAGGCAGTATTGTCTTCCAAATACGCTCTCATTTTAGGCTTTACCGTTACATTAGCAAGAACATCATCTGGAATATCAAAGGCTGGATTTACTTCAGTGTTTCCCATCCAAAGCCTATTATCTTTTATTTGTATTGTCTTTGCTTTAATAATAGACTCTCTCCTATCTATAAGCTCAGCTATATCGGCTATAGGAAGACCAGAATTTGATGTATGATGAAAGTACATTTCATTAGCCACCTTATCTACCTCTCCTGAATGGAATATTGTTGACTCTTTAGCACCTGCAGAAGCTATTGAATGAACATAAGCAACCTCTATCTTATCAAAGGTTTTGTCATATCTAGTAAGCTTAAAGACGTTTCCCTTTGTTGATATCTCGTCAGCATTGTCAAAATCATATAAATGATAATCATTGACACTAGAAGGCATAGTGCTGGATGTAACCACCACAGGAGTTCCTATCGGATACCAAGGGGTAGTATATCCATCTGCAGATATCATGCGATATGTATACTGATACATTCCTGTTAGAAGACCTCCTTCAATTTGCTGAACAAACCAGAAGTTACCCATCTGCCAGTTTGGATTTATAACAGACATAGCAACAGAAGTTGTTACAGGCTCATATATAGATAATATTGTATTCTTCTTAAATGTAAATGTTCTGGGTTCATTATAGTCATCAACCCAATATACCCTATACATATCCTTGTTCTCGTAGAAAGAGACAACCTCTAAGAGAAAATCTTTTTGGAAATCAAAGGAATTTGCATCTGTAGCATCATTATACAAAACACTGTAATCAGAGGTTCCATTTGGCTGATACACCAAAACACCTATCTCCCCATCTGTTCCGTTTGTACTAAGAATAACAACAACATCTTCAATTTCACTTGCACCTACAATAAAACGACCAGAAAAGCCAGAAATAGTAGACATTGTTCCCCTGGCATTTTCCCAAGACATTGTTCCGTCTTCATTAAAGACAAGTCTTCCATTAACAGATCTTGTATAAGTATTAGAGCCTCGCAGCTCCTTATCTAAATCTCTATTCCAACCACCTTCAAAGCTATTGGTAATACGTTCCATTAAAAAAGGTTTTTAGATGGTGATGGCAACAACTGATGATATAATGCTGTTATATATTCTAATTGCTTAGGATCAGGCATCTCGTCATCTCCACGTGCCTGTGCACATAACCAATACCACCTTTGTTCTAAATTAGAATATACATGCATTGGAACCTTCCCTGCTACATAGTCTGCTGTCTTGTATTTCCACATAATATAGGCAGTTACAGCCTTCTCATGACCATCCTTAATTAAAGGAAGACCATGACAATCAAGATCAAATGCCATATAAGCTAATCCTGCCTTAGTAGAATCTGGTGTTCCTGACAGATGAACCCATCCACCTTCCAATGTCATCTTTATAGTTCTTATTTCTGTGCCTGATATTGCTAAATTAGGTGAGTTTTTGTAGAAGAGCCTGAAATCCCTATAGGTTGTTTCTGGATAAATATTATTTACTTTCAAAGAAATAAACTGGTATAAATCAGCAGGAAGCTTTGCCCTATTATTTTTAATCTCTATCTCACACTCTTTTCTTATAAAAGTATCGTATGAACCAATAGCCGTTTCAGCCTCATAAGCCCACTCAATCATATAGTCAATGACATCATTCACGCTTTTTAGCTGAAGATCCCTTATTACATTGGCTATTATGGTATTTACTTCTATTCTACCTTGTGGCATGCCATTTATTTTTTGGACAGCTAGACTTGCTTAAAGATGCTTTTACTTTCATAAAACAACCACAAATCTTACATTGTGAAGTTGAAGTAACAAAATAATTACATGCTTTGCAAATTCCTATCCTTGTTGTTTTTACTTCTTTATTTACAATTAATCCTGACACTCTAGCTCTGGATAATCTGAACCATCTTTAACATTAGCATACAACCACTGTTTCCACCTTCCTGTTACCTTAAATCTGTACATGTGGAACTTTAATGGAAACCTCCATCCAATAAAATAAAAGTATCCATCATCTTTCATTACATCTATCTTGAGCTTATAAAATACACTCTTACCATTCTCTCTTCTAAAAGCTGCTCTCCAGGGATTAAATTTAGTACAAAGTATCTTTGTTCCAAATAATGTTCCTAATCCATTATAGAGCTGAACCTCTTGATGCTTATAAATAACTCTTTTCAGAACAACATCAAGATAAGCCCTTACTATTTTTGAAAACCTCTGATAAGCCATTCTTCTACCTGTCTTTTCGTAGAGATCATCTCTAACAACAGACCATACACCATAAAGGGTATAATAGTAATTCTTATCTTGAACCTGTTTCCCCAACAGCTTTTTCTCTACTATCGTTTAATTCATCATTAGGCATTCTTAATAAAATACCCAACTCTATTCTCATTATCCTTTCAGTGATATCGTTCAGATAATATTCTGGCATAGGATATTGATCATCATCCGAGATACATAAACTAGTACCATCGTCTTTAATGCTTTCAACCTCCAGGGGCTTATCGAAAATTCCCCTTACATTAATATACTTTATATCCTCATTATAAGGATCTGTTACATATAAATATTTTCCTATGAAGTATGCTCTTCGCATATCTCCTGTAAACCTTAGATGCTTACGCATCCCAATTATATTTGGTGGAGAGAGTATTATTGGTGTCTGCTTGTCTGACAAGCCCACCCAAACTAGTCCTCTGTTATTAGGAAGGTCAACAAGCTTTGGTATTATTGCCTTTTTAATAGGGCAGTCCCAATCAATAACATTTGAATCTGCCTTGTCTACCTCGCTAAGAGTTACAACTCCAAGGTCTTGGACAAGCTGATCGTCAATATTCTTTCCTGCTTGTGTGTATTCAAAGATAAGCCTTGCTCTATAATATTCTATCCAAAATTTAATTTGGCGTAGATTAAGCCTATCATCATCAGAAGACAATCCTCCTCTTGCGATATTCAATATATTATAAGCACATTCATTTAAAGTTGCCATAGTAGAGGTATAAAAAATAGGGATAGGGTAAATTCCCTACCCCTATTAACTAACTAAACTAACTATATTAAGATACAGTTCCGATACCTTTATCGTGAACCTCTTGAAACCTTGCTCCTTCAGCAACAGTTACATTAGTTCCAGCAGTAACGTCAACATAATTAGCTGACAAGACATCTGCAAGAGTTGTTCCTCCTGTAGGAGAACCACCGCCTGTAGTATCAAAATTTGTGATACCTCCAACCCAAGTGTAAACTCGGCTAACAGCCTTAGTCAACTCAATGGTCTTCTTGTTAGTCCCTGATGGAACATCAGCATAATGCTGAATCTCAAACACATCATATGTTCCAGATGCAGTAAGACCATCAGCAGCAAGACTTGCAGGAGTACCTACAGGTTGTACATGAGCAGCAGATGATGCCACTGTTAAGCTAGGTGTTGATACCGCAATTGTAAAAGGATCACCTGAACCTAATGTTATCTGAACATCCGCTGTTGCTTGTACTGCAGTAAATACTCCATGAGCATTAATTGATGCTGTAAATTTAGCAGCCAATGTACTGGTCGTATCTCCAGTGGCAACATAGACAGTAAATGAATGTCTAGTTAATTGCCGACTATCAGGATAAATAACCGTAATAACAAGCTTGTCTCCAACTGTAGTAGAAACACAAGTTACGTCATCCCTTTGATCTATTCCAGCAGCATAGCTAGCAAAGGATGCAGAAATAATGTCTGATTGCTTAATAGAAAAGCCTGGGCTTACTACTCCACCAGTACCATCATCTCCTTGAATTGTTAATGCTCCGTCAGCTAACGCAGGTAAATTAGCACCTGCATCATAAAATGAAGCGAATTTTGCTTTTGTTTTTGCCATTTTATTTAATTTTTAAATGGTTATTAAATTGATTTATTTGAATTCAAACCTATGAAGCATTGGGTTCCAAACCTTTCGCTTCGTAGGGGCAGGCACTGGTACAGGCTCCTTAGCAGCTTTTTTAGCAGCAGCTTTGTCGTCTTTTATCAATGCCTTAATGATCTCAGCCTTAGCCATACTTGACTTAAGACCAAGTTCACGTTTCTTTGAGAGCTCTAAAAGCTCTTTTTTTGTTATACTTGTATAGTCCATTATTCTTGGTTTTGTATTTCATTCAATTGAAGCTGATAGGTGTCCTTTTCTATAGAAGCTAAAATCTTCCTAATAGCTAAATTAATTATTTCTTCATGTGTATAATTGGGTAAATCCGAACTTCCTGCTGGATTGTTTGTTCCATCAATAGGTAAAGGTTCTTTTAAATACTTTAAAGTCCACGAAACAGGAATATTATCACTTTCTATTGTAAATCCAGTAGCATTTGAAATATAAACAGGATGTTTGTCTGAAGGCTTATTAAAAGGATCATCAGTTATCTTGTTTATATCATCATGCTGAATAGGTCTTATAAATATCTCTTTATTAGTAGGGATTCCGCAATCTACAATCTGGAAAGTCCCCTTTAAAGATAAAGCAAATAAAAAGTCAGCAGGTAAAGTAATAGAAGAAGATGTTCCTGACAGAGATAATATCAGAGTCCTTATATCTTCTCTACGCTTTTCATTTACCTCAAACTCAGCGTACTTATTCTTAACGTATTCATTCAACGCAAAATTCAAAAAGATGTCCTTCTCCTCTGGCTCCTGCCATGGAAAATCATGCTTATCCAGCACAACATCTAAGTCCTCATGCATCTGTGCAAACGTCATTAGCTTATACTATTTATTTCTTTTCTTATTGAAGGTAATAAATCTTCATTTTCATTTAACCAGACAATTACCTCATCAATAGAAGCTCCCATTATAACATCTCTGTAATACCAGACCTTGTTTTTTACATTAAAGACCTTTTTAACTTTGCCTTTATATGCAATCTGCTTAAATGGTCTATTAGGATCATTCCACGCTTCCATGAACTTAACAGGTTCGGTTTCAGCGTTATCATAAACCTGACTTTTAATTACAGACTCTATAACATTATTGGTATTAATTCCAAGAACTCTTGCAAAATCAACCATTTTCTCACTGCGTAAATCTTTTGCAACAAGTAAAGCATCTAGCGATAGTTCTTTTTTATTAATGTTTTTTTCAGCTTCATCAACCTTATTACTTATTGTTACTATTGGGTTTGAACCCATAACGTAAATTGGATGATCTTTTAAGTGTTCGTATTCAAGCCTTTCTGTTTCATCAGAAAGATCTAAAAACTTAATTGCCTTTGTATACTTAACAACTCTGGGAGCTCCTGTTGAGTCCAAAAACTCACGAAGTCTCCCTGAGTTATCAGTATAATCACGAAGAGTGATGGTTCCAGTTCGCTTTGGATTTCTCATACGAACCTCGACCAAGCCCTTCTTGTTAAATTTGGTTTTTGTGTTAGTTGTTGTCATGACATTTCTTTATCTTAATCTTAATTATTACAATTAACTATGCTTTGATTAGTTGTCCACAAGCTAGTGGGTTCCTAACCACAATTCCAGATTCAGATAATACCTCACAGGTAAATCCGTCTTTAGAATTTGAAGCAACCATTGATTTTTGATCAAATGGGTTAACCATACCAGGAATATATTTTACAATCATTCCTCGGTCAACACCACCTGCACCTTTAACCTTTACTTCAATGTTCGCAGTCCCATTGGTTACGCCCATATCCATAAATACCATTCTAAAGGACTCTTTTGGATATCCAGTAGAAGGATCTATATCAGTATGCAAGTTTGAATCATCAAATAGTGGATTATGTACTAAAGTGATCTTATGACCTAGTGCGTTATACGTAGTGTAATTTACACCTAGTTCAAGATTTCTTCCAGCATCCATATCATAAATCAATGAATTTCCCTGGAATACTAGATCCCTCATAGCACGATGAAACGCTACCTTACCAGCTGTTCCTGTAAATACCATCCAGCTATTGTTTTTCTTGCCTGAGTTTAAGCTCAAGTTAGCAATAAAATCAACGATGATATCTTCAGATAAGTTAGTGGTATACGTATCCACGTTAGAAGAGTCAATTTGTGATAACAAGCCATCTCCTGTAACAAGAGGGTTGCCATCAGCATCAGTAACTAATGAAACGCCATTAGCATCCATAGTTGACTTACCATACCATCTGCCTAATTCCATTTGGTATAGATACTCTTCCATTACTAAATTCTGATCTGTGAAAAACCACAATCTCTGACCATTGTTCTCTATCCAAGTAATATCAGTAAGTGCAGAACCTGAAATAGATTTTGACTTTCTGTTTATTCCTAGATAGTTAACATACCAATCAGGAAAGATATGGTTTTCATATCCACGATCTGAATTCTCTGGAAATGCTGATCCAATTGTGTTAGTTGTTTGCCCAACAGCAAAATTCGCACTTGCATCAAAAGTTGCAGTGGAATCATTTGTTTGAAGCTTAACAGTAAACTCATAGTTACTTCCTACTGGAGTAGCATCTGAGATAATGATAGCTTGCGTTCCGTCAGGAAAGCGAATAACATCATTTGGATTCAAATAATTTTCAAACACCTCAATGGTGAATGATGCACCAGCAGCACCAAGAGTTGCTCCTGCTTGAGCTCCTGTTGAAGTTGATGGTCGATTCAAACGACCTAAAATAGACCATTTAAACGCATTATCTCCGATAAGCTCTTCTTTCGCAAATCGTCCTGTGCCTTCTAAAAAATATGTTAAAGAATACTGAGGAAATTGACGAATTAAAGCTTTAGAGATTTCAGGATATTTTAAAAGATTAACTACTAAAGAGTTATTCTCTATGGTATCCTTTCCATAAGTACCTGTATTAAATCTCATTTTTATTTAATTTTAAATTAACATTACATTTGTTCCTGTTCCATAAACTTAGAAGAATTAAATTCTCCACTTACAGGATCTGGAATAGGTGTGCTTCGTTCATTCTGAGGATTTGTCATATTATCCAATATAGATGACTTTCCTTTTTCTACCGCCTTGGTTATATTCGCTTTTAAGATTTGATCCTTATAACGCCATAACCACGCAGCTTGAGCAACATTTTCAGCAGACTCAGTAATGTCCTCAAAGAACTTACCAGACTCGATGTAACTAAAATGTCCATCTTTCTGCTCATCGTTAACCTTTCCCCCAAAAAAATCTTCTGTCTTTGACAGATATTCTTTAAGCTCTCGGTTGGATTCATCAACTTCCTCTTGAGTCATAGACTCGGAATCCGATGGTTGTTCTGTAATAACTTTTTGCTCATTAGCTATTACAGTTTCAATATCTCTTCGTACTGACCTTGCCTTAGATCTTAATGTGTTGTTTTCAACCATTATATCTATTTCGTCGTCAATATCTTCTTCGTTATATTTTCTTGCCTCATACTCTTTTCTCATAAGATCCTCATCTGTAAGGGAGAGCATGTCTTTCATGAAGCCTATCTTTTCATTTGTTTGCCCTGAAACAGAAAGCTCTTTTTGTCTTTCAAGAGTACTTTTAAACTCTTCATATGTATCGGCATTTATTCCTATGTCTTCTGCTATCTCTTTCCAGCCACTAACCTCTTTGGTTTCCGTATCTTCTGTAGCATCCTCTGTAGCATCTTCAGCAATATCCTCTTCTACTGCATTCTCTATAGTGTTATATGAAGATCCACCATCTTCAACTGATACTTCTTCAGTAGACTCTTCAGCAACCTCTTCGGTTTCTACCTCATCAGATTCTTTATTATCTTTAATAGACGATTCAGGAGCATTGTCTCCCATGTTATCATCATTAAACTTAGAAGGATCAAAACCTTCTTGTACAATAGCCGAACCTTCTTCAGCCACTTCACTTTCTTTAACATTTTCTTCAGTTGACATAAGTTTTTAGTTTTTAAAATTTAACAAATATATAAATAATTATTTACTCTCTACAAGTTCCGTCTCTCTGCGATCAAAATAGATATACGTACTCAATTTCTTTTTGTTCCCCTTTTTCTGTTCTTTTTTATTGTAACATAAATGGTATCTCTGATAGTATCAGTTAAATAAACCCTATTATATATTGTATCCGTAATCGTTTTAACCTTTTTGCGAAATATAATTGTGTCTTTATAGATTATTCTTTCTCTTTGTTCTTTTATCTGCTTTTGGCTTAGTCTTATTTGATAGGATGAAACTTGACTCTTTAAGCTATCATTATACATTCTTTCTACCACCTCCTTAATATAGTGGTCTGACAAGATGGAGTCACCAATACCAAACAATGAATCATAATTTACCTTGTACTCACAATTTTCTATTTGCGGAGTATCCCTGCACCCTATAAGTAGGATGCTACTTATTACTAATACTTTTTGCCAGCTCAATGTACTTTGTTTGAAGTTCTTTATTCTCAGCTCGTAATAGAGTAATCTGATCTGATTGTCGGTCTATTTGCATCTGCATGTTATCCATAGCTTGAGTATGCATGTATCCCAATCCCACAATTGCTAATCCAAGTAAATATTGAACAGGATTCTTAGCCATCTGTTTGTAATCCATCACTTATAATATATTATGTTTTGTTAATATTTTCTTCGGCATCATCAATTGCCTGTGCCGAAACACTTTGTCCCTGCTCTACAGGTGGTGGCTCAGGAATAACCTTAGAGGCGTTCTCAAGATCAACTTGTTGAGCCTTCTTCCCCATTTCATTAGACGAGCCGAGCATGCTCATGTTCTTCTCATGTTGTTGTCTGAAATCCTGGGTTTCCTGACCGCCATCTATTTTTAACCTTGTTGATTCTAACAATGCTTCAGCGTTAATCTTTGCAATTTCCAACTTAGTCTGATTAGATTGTTGCTCTTTTTGAGCCTCCATCTGAGTTTGTGCAGCCTTAGCCTCCTGTTCAGCTTGCATAGCCTGCTGCTGCATAGCTTGTTGCTGCTCTTGACTTTTCTTAATCTCCTCAAAACCTCTTTCCAATATAACCTCAGCCTCTTTAGCCGTATCTGCATTAATGATCTTTATCATACTTAGCCAATCGGTTTGACCTGCAGACAAGGCTTCTCTTCCCCATTGTAGCATTTTCTCTTTGTCAGAGATCTCTTTGGTAGAATGCTCTACATGTATGGCTATATCATCATGCCATAAATCTTTAGTAATCTCAAAGAGCTTAGCTCCATAGTCTCCCAAAAATGATCTTATCTTCTTTCCGTCTTTCCAGCAGAACTTCATCAAGTCAGCAGCATATTGAAATGCCATACCTATAGTCCTACTATGATTAGCCATTATGGTTTGTGTGATAAGAGTAGACTGCACCACATTCCTTTCGTTTACCCCAACAGTTTCTGTTGTGTTTATCCCCTCTCTTGATGGAGATATACCGCTAATGATAACAGCAGTCTGCTCCAGCATACTCTTTAAGTTAATAAGCTGCTGAACAGAATTAGAAAGCGTGAAGTCTATTTGCTGAAACTGATTGAAAGAACCAACCTGGTTTCCTTCCTGCTTGGTATTAATTGGAATAATTCCAGAGTTCTTTGCATGATAGAAGACATCTTCCAGCGATATGTCATTTGGCTTCTGAGACATATCATATACTACAGCCTTGCCTCCAGCACGTGCTAAAGTAAGCTCTATATGAAACATAACAATATTATATAGTAGCTGTATATTTTTTAAAGAGTCAACTAAAGATAAGGTAATACCATCTATATTGTTCTTTATTATACCAACATAAGGAAGAGGTGCATATGAATAGTTCTCCTCTTTACGTGGCTGGTTAGGACTTCTCCTGGCATCTACAAGAATCTCATGACCTATCATGGTAGTTGTCCATATATCTGTTATAACCTTCTTCTCTATTTTCTCTCCTCGCTTAGGTTTATAGTCATCAGGCATTACTTTCTTGAATGGAACCTCTGGATCATGTTTATTTGGACTTATCTTAAATTTCATTGTTCTTAAAGATTTCCATACAGCTGTAACAACACGAATACGCATAGGAGAGGTAGCATCGTCTCTGTAATACCATTGATATGGCTTATTGTATCTTTGAAAGGAATCTTGTCCTTCATACCTTAGTTTTTCAATCTTTGTAACCTGGTCAACACTTAACATCTCCCCAAACTCATCTATAACCTCGTTAACCTGCAAGAACCTTTCCTCTGCTACCCACGCAGAGTCTTGTAAACTTTCAGAATTAGAGCTTATGTCATATATCAAAGCTCTTGGATCCACCCTTCTAATAGATGGATCTCTATTCTTTATGCCAATATGATAAAACTCTTTAGCAGTAATTGTCTGGTCATACAACCCCTGTTTAAAGACATGCTTTAAATCATATTTTTTTATAAGCTCATGAATACCATAATGGGTGATCTCCTCTATAGCCTCCCTTAAGTTCATTTTGTCCCATCTTGCAACATCTTCAGGGAGCTCCATATCTATCTCCTCCTCTTCAAAAGATATCCCCAGCTCTTTTTCAATTTCTTTTCGTATAGGTTTTAGTATATCTTCAGTGACCTTTGAAACAAGCTTGTCCATCTTTCTTATCTTGGCATCCTCATTAACAGCCTCTGCTGTGAAATTTATAGGATTAGCCATAAACTCACCTATAATAACCTCAATTTTAGGTGATATAATTGGAAAATTTACAAGCCTAGCAGGAGAGGATATACCATAGGTATTGGTAATGTACTCGAATGTCTTGGTGTCAAATACCCCATTAAATATAAGGTAGTTCTCATAATCTTTTTTTCTTTCTCTGTTAAACTTCGTTGTATAGCTCTGATATGCCAATATGCTTAAAACATTTTCCTTACACCACTTCTCGTTCTTTTCAGATTCAGGTATGTTTTGTCTTGGAAATACTCCTTGAGTTGTTGCCATTATTTTATCTATTAAAAAGACCTAGAGGATCATTGACTCTCCTGCCCTTAAATTTATCATAGTTAGTGCTGTTAATCACTTGCAAAACACCATCAATTGTCTGATAGGTGGGTAAAAAATAATCATCTTTCTTTTCTAGCTCGGCTTTGTTCATAACCCTCACATTAGAGTTATCCGTATCATGCAGTAATGCGATACCAAAAGCCATAGCCATGTCTGTATTTTTGATGCCAAAGTTAGCTAAGTCTTGCAATAGCTCCAAAAAATAAATGCTTTCTGAAAACTTTTTAATATAATCATCAAGCAAATCTATAACAAGATTTTTTTGATAAGACTTCATGTGAACTCCATATCTATTAGCTACCTTTCCCCAAGGAGCATCCGCAGCTTTAGGTCTTTCTTTTAGCAGATTAGTCACCTGTTTTTTAATATAAAAATTAAAGAAACCATCATCTGTATACTCTACCAAAGTTCTTGCATTATAGTAAGTATAAAGCTTTAAAGTGTTTTCATACCACTCCTCCTTAGTATATGGTCTGTCTACGTACATAGCAATAGGAAGGTTAGATGGCTCGTCTGTATTCATTGACCATCTGCGAAACACAATAGCACATCCCTTAGAATCAGAGTTGGGTGCTTCATCTTGGGTGTAGCTGTCTACGCCACCAATATCTAGATTTAGCATATCTTTTTTAGGGTGATATAGTATCCTGAACTTTCCATCAGGATTTACCTCCCACTCCACCTCTGTATGTTTTGCATTCCAATGAAGGTCGCCTGTACTAATCATTCCTTGCAAAGCCTTATTAGCAAGAATCTTTCCTATTTGCGTATTGATCTTCTCTAAGTCAAAAGGACTTCTGTTAGATTGCATAAAGGCATCTTCAGGCTCTAAGGGGTATTCCTGTATGTGAAGATAATATGCCGTCTTGTCTTTAGAGGTTTGAAGCTTTGCCCTTCTTTCTTCATAATGCTTAGTCCCTCCTTCAAGATCGCTAATACCTGTCTTCTTGTCAAAGAAGCCATAGAGAACTTTAGATGCTGGTATGAACATCTGCTCAAGATTATATTTGTCAGCATTATACCACATCTCCATATAGTCATCAGATTTTGTCATCATGTTAGCCGTTCCTCCAACAATAGGTATCCCAAACTGAACAGCACCATCTTTAAAACAAGCTTCTGATGCCATGTATCCACGTAAGCCATACTTCATCTCACCGAACTCCTCAAAGACCATCATGCCTAAGCGTTCTCCCCTAAAGACATCAGGGTTGTCCATACACCTAAAATGTATGATACTCTTAATGCCTTTTTCCATCCAGACACCCTCTTCCTTTAAGCGGTATCCTGCCTTCATCATAACCTCATTATCTACCAGATCTTTTCTGTGCCTCATAGAGGCTGGTAGCCTGTTCCATGAGTTAATGATCTTTGTCCTGAAAGATGTTACATATGATGGGGTAGCTGCTCCCACACCTACCTCGTTATTCGGAAAGAAAGTCCACTCATACAAACATAGACCTGCATTCATATAGGAGAACCCTTTGTCTCTCGCTTTGAGAACTATAAGCCCCTTGCCCTCTTCCTTGCAGCGGTATACCTTCTCAAAGTATTCGTGATCCATGTCCCTATACCAAGGATTCTGTAAACTCTTGCGATTGGTCTTCTCATTACGAGCAAGGATCTGAAAAAAGTTTAAATAAAAATAGTAAGCTCCAGGTATCTGAACACCTCCAGAAGGTTTGTATCCATTCTTACACCTGTCTATCTGCATAGTCCAATACCTGTTATATTCCTTAGATCCCACAGCTAACTGAGGAACACCTTCTCTTACAACTGGTGAATATTTAAGCATTCTGCATTGACTTATTAGTCCTCTTGGGCTTTGCACCCATTCTTAGACTTAGAATCTCTCTGTTGTATCTCTTTTTAACATGTCCTTTATCAGTGGGCTTTACATTTTTTGGTTTCTTAGATCCAGACTTATTACTATATGTTTTCCATTTTGTAGGATTAGGGGCTCTTCCTTTTGTAACCTTTACGTTTTTCCGTCCGTATTTTTTTCTTAGCTTCTTCTTTTCAGAATCTGTCTTTTTAAGTTTCTTTGGATTTCTTATAAAAACCTTACCCCCAGCCTTATACCTAATCTTTCCTCCTGAATATAATCTTAATCTTCTTTTTTTAAATTCCTCTGACCTGCCTATCTCTACAGGAGATTCAGATGGGTGTCCCTCAACACTAGGGGATTCTAGCGTTCCAGCTTTTATTGCCTCCACCTCTTGAGGGTTGTCTTTTCGTTCTTCATTTAACTTCAAGACTCCCTTGTAATTTTTCATATTCTTTAGATACACCCTTGTAGACCGATTGGTTTCTGTGCCATCAACCCTCTCTGCTTTCTTTAGAGAGTAATTGCTTTCATTACCACCAGTTACAATAACATACTCACCCTTAGAGTCTTTTCCCTTGTCTGTGATTATAGCAGAATGTGACTGATATTTACTTCCAGCTTTAGCGAAATCTTCATACTTCCACTTGCTTGATTCACCTCTACCTGAAAAAAGAATATCACCTACATCATAAGTACTTCCTTCCTCTATAGGCTGAGCCTTATATAGATTATATTCATAACCAGGATCCTTGCTTGATTTAAAAGCATCTCCTATATAAGTAGAATGTCTTATATCTGGTCTAAAGCCCATTTTCTTTAATCCCTTTTTATCTGTATCAAACATGTTCATTACAGCGTTTGAAACATATGCAGCAGACCAAGGATTCTTCTTCACAGGATCATCAACAGCCTTTCCATCCTCCTTAAAAAAGGTTGAATCTTTTGGATACCCCATCTTACCCCACATATCCATCACCGCAGTAGAAGCTGTGTCTGATGTTTCTGCAAGATACTTTCCCTTGTCTATAAACTTGCTTTGGGTGCTCTTTACCCATTTTTTTAAACCCCTGGGATCAGCGTATAAGCTCCCCTTAAATTTATCCGAAATATCGTCAGGTGGATCACCAAGGTGCTTGGACTTAATATCAGCCCTCCATCTATGAAGACTGCCTTTAGGATCATTCGGATTATAAGTGTTAATCATAGTAAAACTATTAGATATTAAAGACCAGCACCATAAGAAGCATCTACCTTAGAGATTCTCCCTCTATGCTTTGTCTTGTTCTTACTTGGAACCTTCCCTCCATGTTTAAGCTTATGTAAAGCACCGCCCTTAAGCTTTTCAGGAATATGCTCATATGCTTCAATCGCACCTGTTTTTATAGGCATAATATTTATTTTTTATTTAGTTTGTTAACATAATGGTACAGCTTGTCATGGGTACTCATCTTCTTATCTTCTATAGTTACCTTTCCAACCTTGTTAGGTGCACCATGGTAGTCAGTGACGACTTCAAACTTTTCTGGCTCACCAGAATTTCTTGTATTTACTTTACGTGCCATAATAATTGTTTTTGTTGTTATATTTTTAGCTCCTGCTCTATGAAAGTAGTGTCCCCACCACCACCAATAACATCTTCTTCCCTCTTTTTTAATATGAGCTCCTTAGTGGTTTCCCTAGCCTCTATGACCTTCTGCTGTCCTAACATGACCTTCTGTAAGTCTTCAGCAGTCTCCTTAGATACCTCTATGTTTCTTATAAAGCTATTGTACTCAGAGATCTTCTCTGTGTAAATAATATACTGCTCAAAGATAGGTTCGTACTGCAAGCTCTTGTACTTGTCTATTGCACCAAGCATTAGCTTAGAACCTAGCTCCTTAACAGAACCCTTGCCATAGAGGTCTAAAGATACTTCCTGCTTACGCTTCTCAAATAGAAGCTGCCTATAAGGAGACTCATAGTCACAGACCAACACAAGCCAGCGGATGGCTTTTGATCCCAGATTCTTGTCTTTGTAAACATCCTTAAGCTCTGGAATCAATAAAAATGTATCATCTTGTAGCTTGACATCTCCCTCAGAGTCTATGTCAAAGAGACGATACACTATACGCCATACTTAGAATGCCTCGGAGGATTCTCGTTGTCTATAGAAGGCTTTGACTTCCTGTATAGATTCCCAGAGCCTGAACCTGGCTTAATAGATGATGGATGTATAGTAGTGCCATTAGGAGTACCCTTAGCACCTGATCTTGGTGAATTAGTCTTCTTCATAATCTAGTTTTTATAATTAAATAATTTATTTTCCCTTGGAGATAAATCGTCCCCAATAGATGACTTAAAAAACAAAACTAAGAAAAATATCAATACATCACCCTTAGTTTTTATTCTCATCTCATGACTCGTTACCATAACATCATAGCTGGATAAACGATCCCTCTCATAGTCTAAAACCTCATACAACAGGAAGAAATCCTCGCTGAAATATTGCTGTGAATATATACCATCACTTAAATATCGCATAGCCAAATATAAGAGAAATTATGAAATAATTGAAAAAAAATTTGGAATTGTCCTTTCTTGCTTATAACTTCGCCACTGCTACTTAAGTCAGAACTTCTGTCCCTAACACACCTACTCTGTCCTTACTCTTTTATAATACTTAAACGGATACATCACCTACAGAACACTCTGTACCTACTCTGTCCCTAACTACGTAGCTACGCAAAAAACGGATACCCCCATATACACCCCTATACGTGCTTCGCCCTAATAAAGATACCCCCCCTCCTTACCTCTCCTGGATTTCTCAGAAAAAACTTTTTAGTTAAACTTCCGCACGTGAAGACTATATTATGGAATGCCCTATAGGTCTTCCTAAATCGGAAGGGCATCCCCCTTTACCTATCCTTCGGATAGTTGGAATATGGAACCATAGTAGGTAACAGGATCAGGTTCCTCTACTCACTCACTCGCTTCGCTCGTTCGCTCGTACCTTGGCTCTGACCTAGGCTCTGACTTGGGTTGGGTGAGCTCCTCGTTCCTCGTCGCTGCCTTTTGGTCTTAGAGTGTGGTGGTAATACTCTGTATAGGAGGATAGCCACGTTCACTATCATTCCTCATG
>Ga0255047_10000423_pt1 | contig 34411 bp, 61 predicted proteins | sample JV7_2_1_MG_FD_183640 | JGI IMG/M metagenome (GOLD analysis project Ga0255047, IMG submission 183640) | Seawater microbial communities from Jervis Inlet, British Columbia, Canada - JV7_2_1 | ecosystem: Environmental > Aquatic > Marine > Inlet | place: Canada: British Columbia | collected 2016-10-06
TTGTGTTGGAGATGTTAAACACCATCCACATCGGCAGCGACGGGTCATCACCATCATAGATCGTAACCTTGGTAGCCTCAGCCACAATCACAGCAACCTCAGGGAACTCCTGACGAGAACCACGGGTGGAGGTGTTCAGCGTCTCGGTATACCAGCTAGAGGCTTGAGCCAAAGAACCAGTGCGCCAAGCACCACCGTCGCTGTCCTTGGTGGTGTCGTAGACGAATACATCCACGGCAGTAACGCCTAGGGTCTCACTAAGCTCAGACCGAAACTGTTGACCCGACTTAAAGCTAAGGGTGTATTCTTGGTTGGTAACGTAAACGTCTTTTTGCTCAACAGTCTCGCTGTTCAGGATAAGGTTTGTCCGCGCCTCGCTCTCATGCAGCAAGCCCTCGTTGACCCACGCAGAGCCGTTGTAAATGTGATGTCCACGGCGGGGGAGATACACAGCCGCAGAGGTGGTGGGGACGTAGCTGTCGCCACGGTCGGGGTTGTTGACCATGCCGCCAAGGTCGGAGCGGTAGATGTGTGCGCCCCAGATGTAGATGCCCTTTACACCATCACCTGAGAATGTCGCACGACCATTGTTTACGTCGGCCAAGCAAAACATGATCTGGCCTGCTACGAATGATCCTGTAACAGTCACAGAAATAGTGCAGGCGTAAAACCCGCCACCAGCATCCTCAATGTTAGCAGTTCGCCCTGAAGCTACAGTCCCGACAGCGCCGTTAATCAGGTCAAAGCTGGTATCCCCATAGCCAGCGAGGTCATCTCTAATTACCAGCCAATTAGCCCCATTTGCTTTAGCGTAGACTGTGGTCGTGTAGGAGACGCCGACAGTTGAAGGAACCAGAGATGATTTATAAACTCGCCTCTCACCGACGCCAGAATCCCCAGCTACACTATCAGCCGTCTGCGCTCCATCAGGAGCAGTAGTAGCGTTAGCAGTTACAGTCGTGAGACCCTTTATCCAAGCCGCATTATCAAACTGCTCCGAATACGTCAGCAAATTATGCGGACGCCACTTCAGCAAGCCATCTGAATCCACCATCGTGGCGTTGGACGAAGCGCTGTGTGTGACGCTGTCAGAGAAGGTAGACCGTCGCGAGTTGACGAAATACTTATCCGCGTCGAAGTCGAAGACAAGCTCTGGAGACAACCCAAGAACGGAATAAGCGACAGTGTTAGAGAACTTATTGATGTAGTTGTAGTACCACTCAGCCAGCCAAAAGGTAACAAAGGAATGATTGTTGTAGCGATAACGAGCATTAACAGAGTCAAAAGTCATACCAGTAGGCAGATTAGCCCTAACGTAATTGTTGTATTCTGTTTTAGAGTTGCTCATCTGACTACCTTAGTCCTTTGTTGCTACTATAGACGAGTTTCAATTGGGGTTTACTATAACCGTTAAGCATGAGTTCAGTTAAGGCCCACACCATTGCATCAAGCCTATCAGGAGAACCAATAGAACCTAGAGGCTCCCATGTTCTCATTTGTGTCTCTAGTTCATTAAGGTTAGCTTCACCATCCTCAGGGTTCCTGACGTGATGCACTAGCCCTCTCTCATACAAGGCTGCTACAGGCTCTGCACGTGCGTACTTGCCCCTAGAGGCGCGGACCATCTTAAGGGGTACGCTCTCGTCCTCTCCGTGGATCGTATGCTTAACCATATCACCCCCTTGGTTGACCTCAGCTACAATCCTATCAGCCTCATACTGATGATAGAGTTCAATAGCCTTAGCAGCCCAACCTTGAGGGGATAGCCTGTCAGTATAATCTCCGAGAATATAAGCCTTACCATTGACATCTACACCAGCAACCACTATACCAGTCATATCAGACTCGGCATTAGAGGTAACAGCAGGGTCAAGTGCCACAACAATACGGGTAAGTGTAGGTACCTTGTCTCTGTCTACCTGACAACCATCAACAGTGTCTGTAGTCCAGAGTGCGCCTTCGTTCTCCTCAAGAACCTCTGCGTAGAGTTCCTGACGACCGAGCCTAGTGCCTTCGTACTGGTCTTTCACAGCAGTCAGGTAGGTATCCGCTAGGTTAGCCTCGTTATCGAATGTAGACCCTACAGTAATACGAGTTTTAGGGTCTTTTAGTAGTTTTCTTACTAATTTAGTGGATTTCGGGGTAGTAGTGACACAAACCTTAGGGTGTTTGCCTAATCTTAGACAAAACTGAAGCATATCCCAAGTGTCTTCATCTTTATTCCATGCAGCTAGCTCATCACACCATGCAGCGGAAAACTGGGGACCACGTAGACGTTCAGGTTCCTCCGCAGAGTAGAACTCGACCTTAGCACCGTTAGCCCACGTAAGGGTACGCTTAGTAGGAGACCACTCAGGGAACCCCATCTCTTTACCCTTATGTGTCTTATCGTGCTTAGAGCATAAAGCTAAGAAACCTGACTCACCCTTAACCATAACTCGCTCGATATCAGAGTTCGTAGAGGCTACACAAGCAATACGCTTATGGCCCTCCTTGACCTTCTCTCTGACCCACTGAGCGCCAGTCCATGTCTTACCAAAGCCTCGACCACAGTTCAGGAACCACACATTATGGTCTCCTTGTGGCTCTATCTGCTCAGGTCTAGCCCAGAAGGTGTATTCTTTCTGAAGAGCCTCTAACTGCCTCTTAGACATCTTAGAGAGCGCTTCTTGTACCTGAAGGTCAGGCATCTCTCGTAGGGTCTGAGCAGTTAGATAGTTTGGAGAACTCACCATATCGGATTATTCCTCTGTTTCGTCAGTACCCTTACCTAGAGCAGCCATAAAGGCACTCACTGCACCCTCGTTCTCTTCATCCTCAGTACCAACCTCTTGCTCCTGTACATGGGAACTAGGGGACCAACCAGCACGAGAACGTAGGTACAACTCCTGAGACTTGAAGTCACCCTCTAGTGCCTGATCAATAACCGTCTTACCAACCTTAGCATCAATAGTGAACTTAACTTCGTCCATATCCTCACGGTACAACTTATAGAAAGTGGTATAGGACTGAGGGGCATCCTTCATATGAAGTACAGACTTGAAGATTTGAGCTACAGATACACCGCCAGAGATACCTTCACGTACCTTACGGGCAATGTTGGAGTTCTTGGGGAGCTTCTTGGACACTGTAGGACTTCCTTAACTAAGAATCATTCGGTTTGGCTGTAGTTTATTAACCATAAAGAAAGATGCTTATATTTATATACCACAAATAATAACATACTAGGGGTCGCTAGGAATCTAGCTCAAGGACCACACTATGAATCATTGGTATTACTTAAGTATAACTTACTTACGTAAGAACTTATCTCTTAATGATTAATACTTATAGATATAAATACTTATGTGATTCTTATGTTATACTTAAGTACCCCTTCATAGTTATATAGATATGGGTAAAAGCTACTAGGAAGTAGTTTCTTCAGTAGTGCGTCACTTTGTAGCGATATTATTATAAGATGTGACATAAATAACACAACTTGAGGGTTTTTCTCTTGTTTTTTGGTATTTCTAGGGGTCGCTTCTAAAGCATTTCCTGTGTGTGGTTCAAAGGGATTCATGGTGGGAGTGGTATACATGAGGGGACGTAGGGATTACAGGTGGAACCTTTTTTATTCTTTTGGATTCCTTAGTGGCTACCCACACCCCCACCGAATCACCCTGAGAATCCCTAGGGACCCTAATGTCTGTCATAGTTCGTAAGAACTCACAAGGGGGTTGACACAAGAAAAGCTCATGTCACCCCAAAAGAATCACCTTGTGTTGCTTAATTGTCGCAGTGTATCTCTCAGGTAACCCTTCCAATGATAACAATAGTTTACGCTTGACTGCTAAAGTTTTTCCTTGCGCTAGGATAGGCGATTCGCACCAATATGTGCACTGCATACACGTTCCAATCAGTGCCTGTATCCAATGTTACCTAACGCACGTCTAACGTCTAAGCCAATGTTATCCTGCATTAATGCACATAGCCCTAGCAGCCCATATAAGAGCCACTGAGAGCCTTGTGTAATCTATAGCAGGTAGGGCAGGCAAAGTAGCGTGTATAGCGTGAGAAACAAGCTCAAGGCTCCTATGATCTCTTTTAGCATAATCAAGACTCCTTATACTTCAACAAACAAGATTGTAGCCGTGCCATAAGGCTTGAAGACTTCCGTATCGCCCCAGCTTTCCCGAACGCCCTTCACACCCGTTAGCCCTAGCTCTGCTTTAACCCGCCGCATAATCTCTCGCATCTGAGCCTTGTTAGCCTTGCTATAGGAACCGTCTGTTGAACCCGTGTACCCATAGTGTACAAGTTCGGGTGCGTATACTCTGCCACGTTTAACCCAACAATAATTGGCTTCCCCTTCAACAGTGTCTGTATATTCGTATGCAAATTTTTGCAGCATGATCAAGACTCCTCATGTTGAGCGATAATATCCTGTAGTCTTTCCTCGGCGGCGCGACAAAAGGTGTTTTGACCTTCACGTCTGACAGATGGGATGGTTGGAAACTCACCCGCCGAGCACATGGAAACCAAAGCAGGGCTGGAATTTCTGTAAGCTTCGTGCTACACATATACGCAATATGAAGCGCCAAGGTTACAAATGCCCACTCCACACACCCCTCCAGCGGCAATCAATGCCTAGTATTTTCCAATGCGGCTTGTAAGAATCTGGGGCAAAGTGATCCTTTACCGTGTGATCTCGTTTTTCTTCCGTAAGACTCGCAATCAAGTCCCGAGTCTTTTGGTCGTCCCAAGATTCTGATGGCATATGCGCATAGGCGTCACCCGCATCACCGTGGCGTGTCTCATATTCGACTTGCGACTCGCATAGGTCATTAATCAATTCGATTGTGTTCTGGATTCTGTCATCTTCATTCATATCTAAAACTCCTTATTGGGCTTGAGTGTTAACAACAACAAACTCAGCTTGGCCTTTAACTGTTGCGGCCTCAAGTGCCGCACGGGCTTGCGGTAGTGCCATGAGCGGTAAACCGTGGATAGGGACAAACTGACCCTTAGAACCGTTAGGACGTTCTGCAATAGTGTATGTTGCGTTATTCATTGTGTAGTTTCCTTGTGTTTATTCGTTGTGATGTAAGTTAAATGCTTAAGAAAATTCGACTTGAAAAACTCTCCGCTTGTCTCCTTTGACATTAATAAACATACCTTCCGCGTCACGGTAAACCCTGCGGTAAGGATTCCCAGTCACAAAAACAGTCGCACCGTTTTGCTTCCGGTTATTCTCACTGGGGCGTATCAGGTCAGAAGTTACAACATGTCCGCGTGGTGGCGTTTGGCCAGTTTGGATGAAAAGTTTACGTGGCATTGTGTCGTTACCTTGTGTTTCTTCGTTGAGATGTAGGGCAGTTTTGACGCTTGCCTAGGCGTTAACTTTAGGCGTTAACTTTAGGCGTGAAACTTGCCTAGTTCAACCCAATTGCTAGTGAGTGAGTATTCGCCGGGTTCGTCCTCGAAAATAAGGCCTTCCGCGACCAGTGACCCGAAAGTCCCCTCAGCTTGCTTTTGGTTCCAACCTGCTTCAACTAGGTCGCTAGCCTCAACCCATGTGAACGGGTCGCCTTGCAAGTGACTAAGTGTTTCCCCGCCCATGTTGCTCAGGCATGACTTGATTAAGGAGGTCATTGCATTCTGTTGGTTCTGGGTAAGTGTTGTCATTGTGTCGCTTCCTTGTGTTTCTTTGTTTCTGTTGATTCTTTTATATCTATGATTCTATCTGGTGTAAACCCCAAAACGACACAACACAAAAATTCATTCCTCCTGCAAAGCGTCCATATTCTCAAGTGTCCACTTATACTTCATCAGAAAATCTGACATTTCAGAGATAGCACTAAGGTTTACATCAACAGGGCTGATTGATTCGTTAGAGGCGTCCCTTAAATCCCCCATAAGGTTTTGCAGGCCGTCAATCAGAATTTGAGCTTGAGACTCAATATCTTTGATCTGTTGAACTTCAATTTTCATATTACCACCCCTTCAAAGCTCTACCAAGAACGCAGTCGCCACCCTCATCAACAAAAATTTCTTGCCCTTCTACATCACCAAGATCCTCCATTGCCCGCGCCAGATCACTTTTGACAGCTGGAATTCGGACAAAGTCATCCCCGAACCCTACAGTCACATCAACAAAAATTTTCCCCTTGTGTGCTCGTATGAATTTCGCGGCCTGTTTGCCTGTCAGGTTTTCCATGTCCATTGTGTCGTTTCCTTGTGTGTCTGTGTTTCTGTTGCATTGTTTATTGCATACGATTCGTACGGACTCAACCCATAAAACGCATAAAACACAAAAAAAGATTCAGGCCGCTTGTATATAATAGAATCGCAGGCGCGCGCGACTAGTTGAACCCTAAGGATTCGTCAATAGGTCTTGAGACGCCATATAAGAGCCGCTGAGAGGCTTCTCACGATTGCCTCACGTTACCCTATAAAATTGATTCGTCGCGCTCCTGACGTGTCAAGAGGGTTTAAGCTAAATAAATTATATTATATGGGTTTACTTGCCTGCGAATCTCATGCTAAGGTGATTCTGAGGTCGGACATAGCCCAGACAGGCTGGTTTCCGGACGGTTTAGGAGTGCGGAATCCGACTCTATAGTTTAACCTTAAACCATTTAGAACGAATCATGCACAAAAAATCAGACTAAAATTAATCTTGTCAAGGGGGTTTACAAAACCTGATTCGCTATGGTAGTTTGGGGGTTCTGCGACTCATGTGAGAATCGAATCACTAGGGTTGCAATAGTATAGAGGTGATTCTGAATTGTATACCCCTTGTAACATACTTCACGAAACTGTGACTTATTGTAACAATTCGGGGGAATCTCAGAGATTTATCAAAGTATCAGAGATTCATCAAAGTATCAGATATTCATCAAAGTATCAGATATTCATCAAAGTATCAGAGATTCATCAAAGTATCAGATATTCATCAAAGTATCAGATATTCATCAAAGTATCAGATATTCATCAAAGTATCAGAGATTTGGGAAAACGTCAGATATACACCCCTACGTGGGAATTTAGGGTCTGACCCCCCACGAGGGAATTAGAGGCCCACGAGGGAATTAGAGGCCTACGAGGGAATTAGGTGTACGAGGGAATTACAGATAAACTATTGAACATAAACCAAAATAAATACGGGTTTGAGCATCAAATGTTCTTGACTTACCAAAAGAATCACCCTATAATTTATCTCAACAGAAACGAAAGGAACTAACAAATGACTTACTACGGATTTGAAATTCAAGACAACCTTGAGATAGACGGAACTTATGAAGTTTTTATGTATGGGTGGGCTTATGGCTTTAAGACGCTTGAAGAGGCGAAACAGTACATAAGAGACAACAGGTAGTCATAAAACACTTGACTTGCCAAAAGAATCACCCTATAACTTATCTCAACGACAAACAAGGGAACTAACAAATGACTTACGAGGACAAACGAGTGTACATCAGCGACGAATACGAGCATGAACTAGAGGTAGACCTTGCAATCATGGACGAAGGTATCTATGTAGGTGTGTATATGTCTGGCCCAGACGCTGGTGTAGAGGTAGACCTTAGCGCACAACAGGTAAAGGAGGCACGTAAGGTTGGACAAGAACAAAGCATCTGGTAATTACCCTGTTGACGTAGTAAATGTTGTTGACGACCCCTGTGATGATGTAGTACATTGGTTGCAGAAGATAAACGAATCGCTTAAGACTGAGAAGGAAACTAAAGATGACTAAAGAATATACAGTAAAAGTTTACGCTGATGGCGATAAGATTTGGTACTTGAAGGGTAAGCCACACCGAGAAGATGGTCCTGCTAAGGAGTGGGCTGACGGCACTAAGTCTTGGTACTTGAAGGGTAAGCTACACCGAGAAGATGGTCCTGCTGTAGAGTCTGCTGATGGCACTAAGTCTTGGTGGTTGAATGATAAAAAGGTAACTGAAGAGGAACACAAAAGACGAACCTCTAAAGCTGCCTGTTCAGGAAAGGTGGTAGAGATCGACGGCATTAAGTATGAACTTAAGGAAGTATAAATGATTAAACCTATGACTAAAGAATACAACAGTAAAGACCTCTTGGATGCTATCGACAAGATGTACGGAAGCGACTACGCAGGTAAGTCAGGATGCCTTCAAGCTGTACTACAGAGCATCCTAATCACTGTAGAGGTCAGGGAACCTGAGTTGTTCAATAAGATCATGGACACTGAGATGGCTGTTCAGGGGTGGCTTAAGGCAGTACATGAAGATGTAGGTATCAAAGGAGAACAGAGCGATGACTAAGTACATTCACGTAAACCGACAGTTCATCTCCATGAATGCAAAGGACGGAGGTAAAAGACCTGTTTACACAGTCAAGTTCTCTAAGGGTGGTAAGCCAAAGTATGCCCGATCTGTTGATATTCTTGGCCCCTGTACACTTGTAGCTGATGAGGAACAGATCAAGTGTGGTGCTAGGGTGTGGGTGGAAACTGAATCTGAAATTATACTTCACGACGAATGTACATTCCAAGAGGCAAAGAGCGCTTGACACCAGATTAGAATCACTGTACACCTAAGTCATACCAGATAGGAGACTAACAATGCTAACTAAAGAAACAGTTCGTGACGCACTAGAGATCATTGGCAACAAGTTCTTCACTGTATCCTTTGTAGCTAAGGACGGTGGTGTACGAGTGTACAACGGGCGCATTAACATCAAGAAAGGACTCAAGAACAACGAGCGTTCAGAGATCATCCGAAAGGCTTTCCAAGCTAATGGTGTGGTTCCTATCAAGATCGACGCAGAGCAATTCAAGGCATTCAAACTGGACAACGTATTGTCTATCAAGGGTGCAGGACAGGAGTGGGTAGCGTGACACCCTTGACATGTCTAGCAGTAGCAATCTTCTTTGAATCTCGTGGTGAACCCTATGAAGGCAAAGAGGCAGTAGCTAACGTAATCATCAATCGGGTAGAAGACCACAGATACCCCGATACAGTTTGTGGTGTCATCTGGGAGCCTAAGCAGTTCTCTTATACCCACGATGGTATGCACGACGACCCTACACGGCACACAGGGCATCAAGACAAGATCGCATGGGCTGAGAGCCAAGAGGTAGCTAAAGAGGCCTTAGAGGGCAACCTGATGGGTATCAGTAGCACGCACTATCATACAACTTATGTCTTGCCTTTCTGGTCTGAACTGTATAAGCTGGATGGACAGGTAGGGAATCACTTGTTCTATACCAACGACACACCATATAAGTAAGGATAAACACAATGGACTACGCACTAGAGCAACACTTACGAGAACTAGGTATCATGCCAGAGAACACATTCGATGCACTGGCCCCAATCACACGAGACCTCTCGTACCTCAACAAAGACCACTACATTGATCCTCGTGATCCTGTTACTGGTGAAGTACCTTTCTGATAACCCTACGAAGGAATAAGACAAATGAACATTTACTACATGGGCGAGAGCCAGACAGACAGCGAGTTCCCTATTGTACGTTGGAACCCACAGGTAGCACGTAACGTAGGGGCCACACAGCTACCCACAGAGGAATACGAGAGTAAGCTACAAGGCTGGGGTGAACCTGAGAAGATGAACCTTGGGCCAGATGTTTGGTCTGCTGTTGTGAATAACACCGACAGGGATCGTAAGGATACCTTCCCAAAGGACCACAACAAAGGTGCTATGCGAGATACATACTACAACCGTAACGAGGAGTCTGAAGAATGAAACCTAAATTTATTGAAATTATGGCTAAGAAGTCAGCAAGCAAATACTACAACACAAGCCACTACGACGATCTTATCTCTGAAGGTGTTCTTGCGGCATACGGGGAGCTAGGAGTTAATCCGCAGGCTGAGATCGCACGTATCTATCAGGTTATCAGCACAGCGCAGTGGAAGTTCTTGAATGTAGACTGTTTACCTGTCACTATACCTTTTCAGCTTGTACGGGTAGCTAAAGGTCTAGGTTCACCAGAGGACAAGCAAGGTTTCTCAGAGGAGACTATCGCTTGGGCTAAGTTGATCTGTGACGCACCACAACTGGACTCCAGCTTGCATGACGAAGACAACACGTCAGATCAGGCAGAGGCGTATGAACGTCAGGCTCTAGTTAAGGATGTATGGGAGTCTGCTAAAGAGTGCTTGACTGAAGAAGAGTACGATCTGTTTCATATGTACTTTGATCAGGGTGTGACTCAACAAACTATTGCAGGAAACTTAGAAATTACAGATCGGGCGGTTCGTTATAAGTTTGCTGAGATGAATCAAAAGGTCCGTAAACACGTAGTTAATAAAAAATGGGAACTGTAACATTGTGTGACTTCCTAGTAGCTTTTACCCATATCTATATAACTATGAAGAGGTACTTAAGTATAACATAAGAATCACATAAGTATTTAATAATAAGTAATTATTCTAGATTATAAATACATAAGTATAACATAAGTATAACATAAGTATAACATAAGTATAACATAAGTATAACATAAGTAAGGACATAAGTATGAACAAGTCAGGCTTACCTTGTCCCTTTTCTGGTTGTGGTTCCTCTGATGCGTTCAGTTGGGAGACAGAGAAACAAGTAGGCAAGTGCTTTAGTTGCAACGAAAGTTACCCCCAAAAGGGTATGGTTTTACACAGTTGGGCCGCTCAAGAGTACCCACTTAAGGATAATAAGAGTATGACAGTAGATGACATGGTGTCTAGGTCTAAGCCTATGTCACGAGACGACACACCTTCTGATGGTCTGGTGTATAAAGAGTTCCGAGGTATCTCTGCATCGACTATGGAGTTCTTTAAGGTCAAGACTAGCGATCTCAAGCAGGTGTATCCCTACCCTAACGGCACTAATAAGGTTCGTATGCTGCCTAAGAACTTCAACCACAACGCTGGGTTCAAAGCAGACAGCTTGTTCGGTAGTAACCTGTTCCCTGTAGGCTGCGCCCGTAAGATCACTGTCTGCGAAGGTGAACTAGATGCCATGAGCGCCCATCAGATGCTCTCTGGTGGTGGCTACATCAACCCTGTGGTGTCTCTACCCTCTGCAACCCCTAGTGGAAATCTTTGGGAGAATGTGACACCTTATTTAGAGAGTTTTGACCAGATTATCTTAAGCACAGACAACGACAAGAGAGGGCGTGAGGTTGCTGAAGTTATGTTTGATCTGTTCCCTGATAAGGTTCACATCATGGACCACGGTCCCCACAAAGACGCTAACGACTTCTTGTTGGCTAATGCAGGGCGGGCATACAAGAGTGCTTGGTGGTCAGCTAAGAAGTACAGCCCAGCAGGCTTCACAGCAGGCGCAGAGGATTGGCTTAAGGCTGTACATGAGGAGACGCCTTACGAGTACACACCCACGTTCTCTGATAGCCTGAATGACACTATCCGAGGTTGGGTTAAAGGTGGTATTACGGTTGTAAAGGCACCTCCGGGTACTGGTAAAACTTCTGTGTTCCGAGCAGCCCAGCACGATCTGGTAGTAAATAAGAACATGCGTGTGGGTGTCCTGCACATGGAGGAGATGAAGAGTACAACAGCACGGGGTATGGCGACTTATCACTTAGGTAAGAATGTGAATACACAGGAAGACCAAGAGTTTTACGATGTGAGTAACGAATCGCTTGACATTGCTATCTCTGAGGTAGTAGAAGATAACAAGTTCGTTGCTTTTGAGGTCAATCCTCAAGACCCTATCGAAGATACGCTTAAGCAAGCTAAGTACGCAGTAACAGTCTACGGTTGTGACTATCTGTTTATCGACCACTTGCAACGACTGGCGTATCTATCGGGTGTTGATGGTGCCACTGCTGCCCTGACGGAATTAGGGGTTCGGTTGGTTGAGTTCTCTAAGCGACGTAATGTAGGGATCATCTGTATCTCTCACGTCAACGACGATGGCAAAACTAAGTACGCCAAGTCAATCGAAGAGGAAGCTATTATGCTAATTGAACTAAAGCGAGACATGAAGGCTGAAGGTGATGACGCTAACTACACTACTGTAGAGGTCACTAAGAACCGTCCGTATTCACGTCTAGGGGAAGCTGGTCGTTTGCACTACAACCCTGAGACTACTATGGTAAAAGGAGTTTAGGTATGGAAGAGTATAAAGTTCACAAAGAGGATTTACAAAAAGCTGAAGATATGGCTAAAGAGTTGGGAGGTCTTCGAAACTCTATAACAAAAGGCCAAGGCAACTTGGCAGGTTTCTTGGGTGAGGTGGTTGTTGCCAGAGTTACGGGGTCTGAACACAAAAACACTTACGACTACGATCTTGTATCACCAGCGGGTCATACTGTAGATGTAAAAACAAAAAGGACTAACTACCCACCAAAAGACTATTACTCCTGTAGCGTAGCGGGTTTTAACACAAGACAAAAGTGCGATGTCTACTGTTTTGTAAGGGTTAAAAACGACATGTCAAAGGTTTGGATTCTAGGTTACTACCCAAAAGAAAGGTACTTCCAAGATGCCACATTCCACAAGAAAGGTGAGGTTGATCCAGAAAACAGTTTTACTTTTAAGGCTGACTGCTACAACTTACCCATAAACCAACTGGTAGATTTATGCTAGAAACAGTCTTTGACATAGAAACTAACGGTTTTCTAGATGTAGTCGATAGGGTCCACGTAGTAAGTTACAAAGATGAAACAATGCGTGAACCAGAGTCTATCTATGACTACAACGACATCAAGGGGTTCTTTAGGCAGGATCGTGTCTTTATCGGCCACCACATAATCGGGTATGACTTCCCAGCACTATCTAAGGTATTGCAAGTGTCTAAGCTTGAGCGTATAGTGGATACCTACCCTTTGTCAGTCACTCTGATGCCTAACAGAAAAAGTTACGGTCTTGAAGGATTTGGGGTTGACTACGGTGTACCTAAGCCTGTAGTAAAGGACTGGGAGAACCTGACTAGAGAAGACTACACGTTTCGTTGCGAGAGTGACGTTAAGATCAACTGGCGTCTGTGGGAAGACTTGAGGCGTAAACTAACGGAGTTGTATGGTGAAACCTCTACACGATGACGCATGGCGCTACATCCAGTATCTTAACTTCAAGATGCAATGCGCTGCCGATCAGGAGAGACTGAAGTGGAAGGTTGATGTACCTAAAGCTAAGGCCTTGCTGGAAACACTAGAGACTATTGAGAAGGAGAAACATGCAGAATTAGTCAAGGCTATGCCTAAGAAGCCTATCCTGAAGACTGTCAATCGCCCTAAGGTTATGTACAAGAAGGATGGCACACTGTCTTCACACGGGTCTACCTTTGAGGCTAAACGTAAGGAGAACTACCAGCCAGAAGATGTACAGAGCTTTAACGTAATAGAGGGATACGAGGATGGCAACCCCGGATCACATGCACAAGTAAAGGACTGGCTGTACAGCTTAGGTTGGCAACCCTGCACGTTTGACTATAAACGAGAGCCTAATGGAGACACTAGGACAATCCCACAAGTACGGGAAGAGGGGGAACTAACAGATAGCGTAGTAAGGTTGGCTGACGTTGACCCTGCTGTTAAGGTTCTTGAGGGTCTGTCTATCGTACAGCATCGTAAGTCTGTAGTTAAAGGGTTTCTCAAGGCTCTTGATACTGAAGATTATGTATTTGCTGGGGTGCATGGTTTCACTAACACCTTGAGGTTCAAGCATGTGAAGCCTCTAGCTAACCTTCCGGGTGTCGATAAGGCTTACGGTGAGGATATACGAGGTTTACTGATTGCACCTGAAGGCTATGTACTTTGTGGGGCCGACATGGACAGCTTGGAACAAAACACCAAGATGCACTATATGACGCCATACGACCCTGAGTACGTAGCTACACAACAGACGGAGGACTTTGATGCACACCTTGACCTAGCTAAGTTTGCTGGTGCCGTAACCCAAGAGGAGATTGATCAACACAACAAGACGGGAAGTCTTAAGACACTACGAAAGGCATATAAGGTAACGAACTATTCCTCAACTTACGGCATCAAACCTTTAGGTCTATCTCGTAGAGGTGGCTTTTCGGTTAAGGACGCAGAGGAACTTCTGGATGCCTTCTGGAAACGCAACTGGTCTCTTGAGGCTATCGCTAAGGACACCAAAACTAAAAAGACTAGGGATGGCCAGCTTTGGTTGTATAACCCTGTGTCTAAGTTTTGGTACTCTCTGCGACATGACAAGGATAAGTTCTCGACTCTCAACCAAGGAACAGGAGTTTATTGCTTCGATACTTGGTTAGGGTATTGCATCCAGTTAGGTTTGTCTGCTATAGGTCAGTTCCACGACGAATCTATCTTTTTGGTCAAGGAAGGGGACGAACAACAGACTTCTGATGCGGTCTACAAAGCCATGGAAAAGACTAACGAGAAGCTACAACTAAACGTAACACTTTCAACTGCCCCTGAGTTCGGGCTTAACTACAGTGAAATACACTAGGAGAAACTACATGAAAACTTTCGCAACAGCCGCTTCCGTACTTGCGGTCATGTCCACCACTGCTACTGCTGGACCAAACAACTACGTAGGTACAGATGACAACGGGGTTATCACTGAGTATGTAGACAACAACTCTAACAACCTAATCTCTCGTGACATGGCAACTCAAGCTGAACTTGATGCTGCTGTCTCAAACCTACAAGGGCAAGACGGAGAGAAGGGTGACAAGGGCGATACAGGAGCTACTGGTGCTACTGGTCAAACAGGTGCTACTGGTGTGCAAGGCAAACAGGGTATTGACGGTGTATCAGGTATCTCCTTGACAAGCGCACTTTCTGCCACTAATGGTAATGGTGTAGGTGTCGGTGTTGCACTTGGTGATGTCAAAGAAATCTCTGCTGCTATCTCCTACACTTTTGACAACAACGTCAGCATTAACTTTGGCGTTACTTACGACAGCTACGAACGAACTGTTGGCACAGCAGCTATTGGCTACCAGTTTTAATCTTATACAACAAAGGAATAACTAAATGTTTAAAACTACACTACTCGCAGCCGTCACTTTCCTCGCGGTATCAACACAGGCACAAGCGGATGTAAGTTTTTGTGTAACTATGTCTGAAGCAATTGGGTCTCTGGCTGAACTTCGTGACTCAGGGTTTACAGCAGGACAGTCCCTTCAAGTTATGCTTGAGAACGGTCTCGACGCAGATACGGCAACAGAACTCCTTAACCTAGTTTACATTGGGGCTAAAGACTTTGCCCCGCAAGACCTTGAGGACGCCTCTTTAGCTCTCTGCTTGCAAGACCTAAGCTAACACTAACAACTAAACCACTAATAATACCCGCCACTAAGGAGATATATAATGGCTGACGTAGACTTCACTGGAACCTCAATGTTCGCTAAGGTTTTTGAGCATAACCGCGATATGGGTCAAAACCTACAAGACGGTGATCAGAAGGACAAAATCCTAGCAGAGCAAGGTCACTACGTAATGAACGTAATGATCACCCCAGAGACTAAGAAGCAGATGATTGCCGCTGGTGTACCTAACAAAGGTATGGTCGGTCAACTGTTCAAAGAGGATGACGAAGGGAACCTGTACTACAAGTGCAAACGTCCACACTTTAACCCTCGTATCAACAAGGGCGAAGGTGAAATCATGGGCGCTCCTGTGGTGTTGAATGTAGACAGCGAAGACTGGAACCCAGATGTTCTCATCGGTAACGGTTCTGAGGTCAAGGTTCGGCTGGATGTGTGGGATGGCAAGATCGTTACTCTGGTTGCAGTACGTGTCCTTAATCTCGAAGAGTACGTACCAAACAAAAACAGCCTCGCAGGCTTCTAAGTAAACTCAGGGGTCAGCTACGGTTGGCCCCTTACTTAACCAAAGGATAAACAAATGTTCGAAGAGAAATTCACACTTATGTACAAATCGAACGGTACTGTAGTTGTTCGTGAGTTCACAGCAGAAGACTTGTGGGAACTATCGCATAACATGCTTCAGTTCACTCGCAGTGTAGGCTATGATTACGTAGATATGCTTGAGTTCAGCACACCAGATGGCGACATTTATCGTGCGGAGGTACTAGACGATTGACTAATGTACTCGTAGACGCAGACATCATTGCCTATCGTGCAGCTTTCTCAGCAAAGGATGAACCAGAGAAACAAGCGCGTCAGAAGGTAGACGACATCTGTAGTGGGATCATGTACGACTGTTTCTATCCTATTAACTACACTCTAGGGCAGAACACATGGTTCTATCTCACAGGCTCAGGTAACTTCCGTAAAGACCTAGCTACTATCAAGGTCTACAAAGGACAGAGGCCCCCTAAGCCAGAACACCTGCCAGCCACCAGAGACCAACTTGTGCAACAGTGGGGTGCAGAGATAGTAGAAGGACAAGAAGCAGATGATGCTATAGGTATCAAAGCAACAGACTTGCATGGGGACTGCACTATCGTCTCTATCGACAAGGACTTGCTTATGATTCCCGGTACGCATTATAACTTCGTGAAGAAAGAGTGGACAGAGGTAAGTCAAGAGAAAGGGGACTACTTCTTCTACAAGCAACTTCTAACAGGAGACCAAGTGGATAACATTCAAGGTGTACCGGGTATTGGCCCTAAGAAAGCTGAGAAGGCTTACGAAGGGTGTACTACAGTGCAGGAGATGTACGCTAAGGCACTAGAGATGTACAAAGGGGATGCTGATGCTCTCCTAGAGAACGCTAGGCTCTTGTGGTTGCGTAGGTATGAGGGTGAAATGTGGGAGCCTCCTATTGAGTAGCAAAAGAAAGGCAGCACAACTAAAGTATGGGGTACGCTCAGGTCTTGAGGCTGACAACTGCAAGCACCTAGAAGACAAAGGTATCCCATACGAATATGAGAAGCACAAGATCAAGTGGGAGGATCACCAGTGGCGGTCCTATACACCTGACTTTGTGCTAGATAGTAACGGTATCATCGTAGAAACTAAAGGGCGGTTCGTACCCGCAGATAGACGAAAGCACCTGAAGGTTAGGGAGCAGTACCCTAAGTTGGACATTAGGTTCGTGTTTACTAATGCGAACACTAAGATCAACAAAGGTAGTAAGACCTCCTATGCTGATTGGTGTGAGCGTCATGGGTTCCTATATGCTAACAAGTTCATTCCGGATGAATGGCTTGAGGAACCTGAAGTTGAGATGAGAATTGAGGAGACTAAGGAATGACTAAGCTTATTGAACTGCTAGAGACTAACAACATCAACCCAGAGGACGCTATGTTCGCCTTGAGTGTCTACCTGCAAGATCAGCAAGAGGAGGTAGTTGAGTATGACTAAAGACATCCTAGTATTCAGTTGTGCGCACACGGCACCTGAAGTAAGTAACGAACGGTTTGATTGGCTAGGCCAGTACATTGCGGATGTTAAACCTGATATGGTTATTGACTTAGGTGATGGTGCAGATATGTGCAGCCTGAATAGCTTTGACACTCGTTATCCTCAGGCTGTAGTAATGCAGAACTACGGTGACGACATCAACCACTACAACGAAGCTCAAGATCGACTGCGCGCACCATACAAGAAGCTCAAGCGTAAGAAACTGCACTGGGTAGGATTTGAGGGGAACCATGAGAACAGGGTCAAAAAGGCTATTAAAGAGAATCCCCGAAACGAAGATCGCACGGGACAAGGCTACGGGATTTCCTTCGGGCATCTTCAAACAGACCTCTGGTTCGATGACTACCACGAATACTACAATAGCGCCCCCGCAATCGCTAACTACTGTGGTGTTGACTTTGCTCATTACTTTAGTTCTGGGAACCTTGGTACAGCTACTTCTGGTATTCACCATGCTTATTCCGTCATCAACAACCGTCATAATTCTTCTGTGTGCGGCCACAGTCATAAGCGTGATGTGTACTTTAAGGATGGCGCTAATAGTATCGGGATGGTGGTTGGCTGCTACAAAGGACATGAGGAAAGCTGGGCGGGTCAAGCGAACCGAGACTGGTGGAATGGTGTAGTCCTGATGAAAGGGGTTGACAACGGTATGTTTGAGCCTATGTTTGTGTCTATGGATATGCTTGAGAAGGAGTACGGGGATGGATAACGTAAACAGCCCTAGCCACTACAATCAAGCGGGTATTGAATGTATTGATGCTATTAAGGCTTCTCTTGAGGGTGGTTATCAAGACTACTGCAAGGGTAACGTAATGAAGTATCTGTGGAGGTACAAATACAAGAACGGCATTGAGGACTTGAAGAAGGCTCAGTGGTATCTCAACTTTATGGTAGAAAGCGTAGCTTTGGAAGAAAGTATGGAAAACAAATGACTCTAGAAATAATCTTCATGGCTTTGACCTTGACTATTCTTGTGTTCATCGCATATCTTCAGTTCAAGACTTATGTTGTAACTCAAGTTACTCTTGTAGGTCTTGTAGACTTCCTGCAATCACTAGAGGATCAAGATTATGGGGAAACGCAGCAATTTCACTAGGGTTGAACGTGACTTCTACCCAACACCCGTCAAAGCTGTAGAACCTCTGATTGACCACCTGCCACTAGAGGGTTTCACTTACATAGAACCTTGTGCTGGAGACGGTCGTCTTGTGAACCACATCTCAAAGCTTACAGAAGGCTCCGGGGTGTGCGTCTACAAGAGTGACATTGAACCTAGAGCGCCTGACATCAAGACTAATGACGCTCTAAGTGTAATGGCTGTAGATGAGGTGGACTTCTGTATTACTAACCCGCCATGGGACAGAAAGTTCTTGCATCCGTTCATTGAGTGGTATACAACACAGATGCCTACTTGGTTATTGTTTGATGCCGATTGGATGCACACTAAGCAGTCAGCAGCTTCTATGACGTACTGCAAGAAGGTTGTATCTGTAGGTAGGGTCAAGTGGATCGAAGACAGTAAGAGTGTAGGTAAGGATAACTGTTGTTGGTACTTGTTTGACTATGAGCATACAGGGCCAACTGAATTTTATGGGAGACTAATGTGAAAGAATATACAGTAAAAGTTCACACTAATGGCACTAAGTTTTGGCACTTGAACGGTAAGCTACACCGAGAAGATGGTCCTGCTATTGAGTGCGCTGATGGCACTAAGTTTTGGCACTTGAACGGTAAAAGGGTAACTGAAGAGGAAGTTATAGGTTTTAGTAAAGACTACCTTTCCTTCGTAGAGTCTATGACCTTAACTCATGGTAGGGACCGTCTGGCTGAGAACACACTAGGTCTCGTTGGTGAGGCTGGGGAGGTAGCTGAGAAGATTAAGAAGTTCTTCAGGGATAACACTCTAGACGAAGCATCTATCCAGAAGGAACTAGGGGATGTGATCTTCTACTGGTATGCTCTTCATGGGGCTTTGGGTTTAGACCCACAGGAGACTATAGATAAGAACGTAGAGAAACTGTCTTCACGTAAGGAACGTGGGACATTGCGAGGAAATGGAGATGAGAGATGACTTGGTTTTGGAGATACGTGAACTACCTAGCTACATGGCGGGAACACCGGGAGGCTATTAAGCATCTTAACCGGATGACTGACCGGGAGCTACGAGACATCGGTATGACACGAGGCGACATCGACCGTCTTGTGTGGTTGCCAGCAGATAAACAAGAACGAGGAGAACTTGAATGAACAACAACAACGTACTACCAACTGACTATCAGCGGTTCATTGCGCTATCTCGTTATGCTAAGTGGCTAGACGACGAAGGACGCCGTGAGACATTCGAGGAGACTGTAGATCGGTATGTGATGAACGTGGTTGAGGACAAGATTGCAGATGCCTCAGACCCTATCAACGAAGAGCTACGGCACGCAATACTAGACCTTGCGGTTATGCCTTCCATGCGTTCCCTTATGACAGCAGGGCCAGCAGCTAACCGTGACAACACTTGTATGTACAACTGTAGTTACCTGCCAGTAGATGACCCTAAGTCCTTCGATGAGGCTATGTTCATCCTTCTGTGTGGCACAGGCGTAGGGTTCTCTGTAGAGCGTCAGTTCATCAGTAAGCTACCGGATGTACCTGACCAACTGTTCGTGAGTGACACCACTATCGTAGTTAAGGATAGCAAAGAGGGTTGGGCTAAGGCTTACCGTCAACTGTTGTCCCTGTTGTGGGCTGGCGAGGTTCCTAAGTGGGATGTGTCTAAGGTAAGACCTGCTGGTGCTAAGCTCAAGACCTTCGGGGGACGTGCTTCTGGTCCTGCTCCTCTGGTTGATCTGTTCCGCTTTACTATTGAGAAGTTCAAGGGTTCTGCTGGTCGTAAGCTCTCGTCTATCGAATGCCATGACATCATGTGTAAGATCGGTGAAGTAGTAGTTGTAGGTGGTGTTCGTCGTTCTGCTATGATTAGCCTGAGTAACCTAAGTGATGACCGTATGCGTCACGCTAAGTCAGGTCAGTGGTGGGAGAACCAAGGACAACGTGCGTTGGCTAATAACTCCGTGTGCTACACTGAGAAGCCAGACATGGAGACCTACATGCGTGAGTGGCTTGCGCTAGTCGAGAGTAAGTCAGGTGAGCGTGGTGTGTTCAACCGTAAGGCAAGTAAGGTACAGGCAGCTAAGAACGGACGCCGTGACCCTAACTTTGAGTTCGGTACTAACCCTTGCTCAGAGATCATCTTGCGTCCTTATCAGTTCTGTTGAAACAAAGTTAGCAGAAGTAAAACAAGGTGAATTGCTGGGAAGCCTAAGTGTGAAAGCATAAGGTAATCAGCAGCCAAGCCCGTCAGGGATGACGTGGAAGGTTCAACGACTAGGGTGAGAGACTAGAACAGTTAATAATGCCCATACACTTAAGCGAGTGGAAGCGCCTTGCCCCCTATTGGGGTGATGATATAGTCTGATCTGCGGGGAAACTCGTAGGAGTATTTAGAGGTTGATATGAAGAACAGAGAAGGTTATGCAGTAATGGATAAAGAACGAGAGTGTACTAAATGCGGCACTATGTTCCCTAATAAAAGCAAAACTGTTACTCTTTGTCCTAAGTGCAACTCTGAAAGAGTGAAAGCAGAGTCACCGGAAAAGAAAATGTTCCGTAGGGCTAAAGCTAGAGCTAAAGAAAGAGGTTTAGAGTTTAACTTGGATAACTCTGACATCTCTATACCCACACACTGCCCTGTACTAGGGTTTGAGTTAGTTTGTCATAAAGGAAGATCGGGAGGAAACCCCAACAGCCCTGCCCTTGACAGAATTGACAACAGCAAAGGTTATGTGAAAGGCAACGTGATGGTTGTTTCTCACAGGGCCAACATGATGAAAGTAGACGCTTCGCCTGAAGAGTTAGTCATGTTTGCTGAGTGGGTTCTTTCTAAATACCGTTCGTAACTAGCGATTACGAGTGAACATAAATGAACTTGACTGAAGTAGTCGTGCGAGCTACAGACACACTAGAAGACCTAGAGCGTAAGGTTCGCCTTGCAACTATTATGGGGACGATCCAGTCTACCTATACACACTTCCCGTATCTACGTAAGATTTGGCAACGGAACACAGAAGAAGAACGCTTGTTGGGTGTGAGCCTCACAGGTATCATGGATAACCCGCTGATGACTTCAGCTAACAAAGGATTGGAGGAAACTCTTGAATATCTTCGAGGTATTGCTGTTGCTACTAATGCTGAGTGGGCAGATCGCCTTGGCATACCAGTGTCTGCTGCAATTACTTGCGTTAAGCCTTCTGGGACCGTTTCTCAGCTTGTCGATAGTGCTTCTGGGATTCATACTCGTCATAGCCCTTACTACATCCGCACTGTTCGAGGTGATAACAAAGACCCACTGACGCAGTTCATGAAGGATCAAGGTATCCCTAGTGAGCCTTGTGTTATGAAGCCAGAACAAACTACAGTCTTCAGCTTCCCCGTGAAGTCTCCAGAAGGCGCTGTAGTGCGTGATGATATGTCAGCTATGGAACAGCTTAAGACTTGGTTGATCTATCAGCGGCATTGGTGTGAGCATAAGCCATCTGTTACTGTGTCGGTTAAGGACGATGAGTGGATGGAAGTAGGCGCTTTCGTATATGAGCATTTCGATGAGATGTCTGGTGTATCCTTCTTGCCGTATGACGGGGGTACATACCAACAGGCGCCTTATCAGGAGTGCGGTAAGTCTGACTACGAGAAACTGAAGGATATTATGCCTAAGGCTATTGACTGGTCTAAGCTATCGGAGTATGAACAAGAAGACAACACATCTGGTATGCAGACTATGGCATGTTCTGGTGATAGTTGTGAGATTGTTGACTTGACATAATAACACTAGGCAACCCTGTGGTATATCTATGGGGTTGCCTCTAACTCAGATAAGGATTACAGATATGATTTCATACCCTAGAAAGTACATGACGAAGATTGATTACTTTGACACAGAGATTCTTGTAGACGTAGATTCTATAATGGGCTATTGGGATGCTTGGGTTGCACACCCTGAGATAAAAGAGTGTTGGGTTAAGATTGAGGATCAGCACTTAGGGTCTGAACTTCGTGACATTGCGAACCTTATCGAAGAGATGCTTGAAGATCGGCATGGTGTACAATAATGGTACAACAGAAGCCTAAACCTAAGACACGACGAACTAGAACTAAGCACGATGACAACAAGAAGTCTATCCCACTTGAGCCACTAAACGACAGACAACAGGAGTACATCTCAGCACTAGACAACAGTGACCAAGTGGTTGTCTTTGGTCCAGCAGGTACAGGTAAGACCTATGTAGTATCCACCTATGCGTCTGACTTGTACAACAGCAAGAAGGTCAACAAGATCGTCATTACTCGACCCCATGTAGCTGTAGGTAAGGACATTGGGTTCCTTCCGGGTGACTTGGGTGAGAAGTGTGCGCCTTGGGCTTTACCCGTCATAGATGTACTTGAGAAGCACTTAGGTAAGGGAGTAGTGGAAACTGGTATAAAGAACGGTAACATTGAGATTGCTCCTCTGGCCCTTATGCGCGGACGTAGCTTTGAGCAAGCCTTTGTTATTTGTGATGAGAGCCAGAACATTACCTTCCATGAACTTAAGATGCTAGTAACACGTATCGGTGAGGACTCTAAGTTGGTACTCAATGGTGACATCCAGCAATCTGATCTTAAGGACGGAGATGGGTTGACAAAGCTTGTACACCTAGTTAAGAAGTATATGTTACCTGTGCCTATCGTTGAGTTCACTACTGATGATATTGTTCGTAGTGGCATGACTAAGATGTGGGTAGAAACTTTTGTTAAGGAAGGACTGTAGAATGGCTAAAGAGAAATACTTTGTATATGACAGAGAAGAGAACATAATTGTAAGTTTCAACAACAAGAGAGACATGGCCCTTTGGTTCAACAGTCAAGACTGGTACGACAGTGACCCTAGCGAGGTCTGTACTGTGTTTAAGGGTGTAGAGATGCACATTCGTGTAGAACGTAAGGTTGTTGTAGAGGATAAGCGATGAAAGCAACATACATAGATTCAATGGGAACTGACCTCAGTGTAGTTAATGCAGCTAAGGTCAGCTTTGGTAAGCGTAGTGAGTGGATACCCGCTGGCTCTAAAACGGACCCTGACGGTACTAACTCTCAAATTATTGCTGGGAAACCTGTGGTACTCTCTAAGCAAGACCAAGGCCTAATCGCTTTCCTTGCTCGTGGGTGTACGTCTGGTGATTGGGAATCGTTTAGGCATGTTTTAGGTGAGACTTGGATGGATGAGACGGAGGAAGGAGACTTGGAGATTGAACGTCTGCTAAACCACATCCGTAAGATGCCTAGTCATTGGTCTCCCTTCGCTCACACAGCTATCTCACTGCACCTCAAGATGCCTATCTTCGTAGCTCGTCAGATTATGAAGCATACTACAGGCATTGAGTACAACGAGGTTAGCCGTAGGTATGTCGATAGTGAGCCTGAGTTCTATGTGCCTGATGTGTGGCGTAAGAAGGCTGACAATGTGAAGCAAGGGAGTTCTGATGAGGCAGTAGACTTGTACTGGGGTCCAGAGCATTTGTATGAAAGGCCTTTAGGTGTCTACAAACGTATGCTAGAGACAGGAGTAGCACCAGAGCAAGCACGTATGGTCCTGCCACAGTCCATGTACACTGAGGTAATCTCTACTGGTAATCTCTATGCTTGGGCTAACCTGTACATCCAGCGTAGTGACAGTCATGCACAGAAGGAGACACAAGACTTGGCTAAACAGATCGGTGAGATTATTAAACCTTTGTACCCTGTATCGTGGGAGGCACTATGTTCCTAGCAGGTTTTTTCTTTGGTATGGCCTTAACTATGTGGGTGCTGTTTGTGTTTGCACTACAAGATGAAAAACGTAAGAGAGGAGTTGAATGAATGATTAGAGTAGAGTACCAAGTTTACGAGAAAGACTCAGGTATGACAGTGGCGGGGTCTGACAATCTTAAAGACGCCCTACACTACCTAGAAGTTTACAACCAAGATTTCCCTCACGGTTTGTACGAAGTTACTTTTAAGGAGTTGAATGAATGATTAGCCGCACTTTAGACCAGAAAGAAACTATGTACACTATCAGCTTTCCGGAGGGGTCAGCAGAATCCCTTAACCGTCTTGCTGTGGTTCTGGAAGGTCTTATGCCAGAAGAGTACATTCAAGTAAAACAAGAGGCGGGGTTCTGCTACATAGGAATAACTACATACGAGGAGTTGACTGGATGATTGTAGTAGTGTACGGAGCTAAGTGGTGCGAGCCATGCCGTAAGGTTAAAGAGGAGCTAGAGGCTGCTGATGTACCTTATGTATTCAGAGACATCGACATTAACCTAATAGCTAAACAACACGCTCTGTCCATCCAGAAGACTATCCCCCTAGTGGAAATAGAGTCTAACAACGGTAACAGGGTGTCTATTGGTGGCTATGAGGACACTAAGGAAACACTAGACATCCTTCAGTTCATCATGCAGGAGTTCTAAACGACAAAAGCCCCCCTTCAGGTTTCCACTTAAGGATTCCCGAAGGGGGGCTTTTGTGATTCTAAGAGTTATTACGTTTGAATAGGTTGCTTATGTACCTTCCTATCTCAGAAGGACTAGGAGCTAACCACCCTAAGATCAGTAGCAGTATAAGCAGAGGGTCTACCTCAGTATTCTTTGTGGTACTGTTGTCTTGAACTACAGTCTCTACTGGACCCTCAGGTCTAAGCACAGGTCTAGATGAGTTGTTAACACCTATGGTCTGTGTGTTCTCTTTACCTATCTGAGTATTAGCGGCTACATTAGGGCCACCCCCAAGTAGGAATGAAGGTATTTTAGCGCAACTGCTTATAGGCATCAAGACCGAAAGCAGCAGCAGCAAACCCAAGGATCGGCCACGCAAGGACATTCACCATCTCCACATTACCTGTGTACACTATATAAGCTAGGCCCATCAGTAAGGCACCAGCTACTTCTCTTTTGTATGTCTTCTTTTCCATACCTATTTATCCTTTATGTTCAGCAGCAACACAAAAACTGAAGTATTGAACACAAACCAGATGTAGTTAGCGAAGTCTCTACCCCAAACATCCCCCAAGACCCAAGCGGTTGTCCAGCTAGATTGGGCAAAGAGGTAACTAAAAACTACCACGAAGCTCAGTACGTTCACGAAGCTAATCTTCTTTACTAACTTATCAGAGTAAAACACCAAAGCAACAAGGGCCAAGGCCATAGTTACTGTGTCCAAGTATGTCGCCATTCACATTCCCCTATATCATATTCTTCTAAAGGTGTTCTTCCCCCTGAAGACAGACAGCCCTCAAGACTTCCGTAAGAGTCATAGTTTCTAGTTTGACTGTAGTAAGGGCTTTCAGGTGTATGGCACACTCCGAAGGAAGACTTCTTAACATCGGGATAATACTTGAACTCAAAATAGACTGTAGTGGCGATAGAAAATACTACCAGACCAGCAATAAGGTATCCTAAGTTGTTCTTGATCCTATGTGGTCTCACTGCCCAAGTCCCCCTCTTACAACCCAAGCCACTACTGCTGAGATGATACCACCAACAGCAAACAGGATAGTCCTGTCTAAGAACTGCTGACGTTTCTCTTCTCTCTTAGCCATAGTTTCTACGGTTTGATTAAGGAGGGCTATGGTAGTATTCAACTGGTTCAGGCTGTCCTCTAAGGTCTCGTGAGATACCTCAAGCCTATCTAACCTTCTCTGAAAATCCTCGTCATTCACGGATACGTCTTTCGTGAGAGTTGCCAGTGAGGGCCGTCCTTAAAGGAACGCCAGTCTCCACCCCATTCAAGGTCTATCTCAAGCTCTTCAGCAGCCTGTTTCATAGCGACCTCAATAGGCTTGAAGTATTCCCAATCCCAAGTTAGGGGGTAAGGTGCGATGTCTACAGCATGACCTGTTAGGTGCCGAGAGTTCATCGTTTGAGATGCACCAGACTTAACTAGCTCCCGCTGACGGTTAATATTACGGATGCCTTCGATAACAGTGAAGTCTTGCTCAGTGATTTCGATTGCACGCTTAACTACAGCTACCAGATCAGGATGAACACCTGAGAGATTCTGTAGACTACGGGTTCCTAGTTTATATGCCATGTTGTGTTCCTTTACTTAAGAGAACTGAAGGATGTAGACAACGCCATCACCGCCGTCGTCACCAGTGCCACCGTTACCGTCATCACCGCCGTTCCCATATGGTTCTCCAAAGAAGCTGTATTTTGTTCCTATATCAGAGCCGGAGTAGTTCCCGTTTCGGGAATCCCGCGCACCTTCTGCGGTTAAAGTGTTGGCACCATCAGACCAGATAGAGTTTGAGCCAGTAGAGGGGGAGCCTGATGAAGAGCTTCCATTACCCCCTGTACCTACAGTAATAGTTGCGCTTGAGACACTGCTGACATCGATATATCCTATTGCTGTTCCACCCTCATACCCAGCATTTTCTGCGGCTCCTCCACCTCCTCCTCCAGTAATAAACACAAAGACTGCGTTGCATCCTGTAGGTTTTGTCCAAGTGCCACTTGAAGTGAACAACTGAACGCCGCGGAAGCCGCCCAACTTGAGAATATCGTCCAGCTTAAAGGTTACAGTCTCTCCATCTGCACTGTTACCTGTATCAGATACGTCAGTACCAATAACATGATCTGCCAACGCTGGTGGGGTATTAGGGTAGTTTGTTGTGTTGTTAATCTTTGCCATTATGCTACAATAGCCTCCAAATCATTTGAGCTTTCATCAAGAAGTACGTTACCAGATTCATCCAGAAGTGGACCAGAGATACCTGTGTAAACAGACTCGTCCATTTCCCGAAGGATCATATTTACCTGTATGTCGTTCTCAGAAATCCCAAGTCTCCAGTCAACAACCTCAAAAACTTTAGCGTTCCAGAATAGGTTATCAAAGGTGAGCATTACGTTGTCACCTACTCTTAGCTTTAGTGCTGATAGACCGAAAGCACCTGCAACAGTTTGCTGATATCTGTTACGCCTTAAGAAAGTCCTAGATATCCTCTGAGCCATAGACGAAGTGTCAGTAAAAAGTAAGTTCAATTCGGTAGAGGCTTCAATACCGTTGTCCTCTGATATGTACAGACTAGACTTTACCGGGGTGTAGTCATCCGGTTGATACTCTGTCTCAGAGCCTTTGTATTGACCTCTTACGCAGTTAAAGTTATCCCTACGACTATGCTTAGTGGCTACACTTATTGGGCCTCTAAGGTCGTCCTCTGTTAAGGTTAAGGTAGGGGTCTGGTACTCAGCAGCTAGAACAGCCCATTGACCTGCGTAGTTCCAGAAGGTACCCCCCATAGAAGATAACAAAGACCTAATTATGTCCTCTGGAGAAGCGTCAACAGAGAAGGAACCGTTGCAAGTGTACCTGTTTTTACCTGAGACATCTTCTTCACATACACCAGCAGCAGCCTCAAAGAGAGCTTCGTTAATGGAGGAAGATTCCTCTTGAAGACCTATGTCAGATGTTATGTAGTCTCTAATACACAAGGCGGGGTTATCGTCCCACCCAGAAGAAGATGTACGACTGTCATAGACCTTCTTGCCTCTGACCTTAGCTGTTATGACAGGGATACCAGAATCAAAGTTACTAGCCCCTGTGAACCTGACATACAGATAAGATATACCTTGCGCCCTATGATCAACAGTCCACTCACCTACAGCCGAAACCAAGTCACTGTCTGCTACCTGAGTGTCTTCCCCTAGATGCTCTTTTATTAGTACGTTCCCTGCGTACTCTGAGGGTGCTGTGACCTCTCCCGTAGTAGAGTTGTACGTTAGCTCTTCACCATTCAAGTAGACCGCTTGGTAACTGTCGATCTCATGTGCAGCAAAAGCAATGCACCTGTGAAAAGTGTCGTCTGTTACGGATGTAGTGCTAAGGGCTTGATAGAACACTGCGCCGCCCACTGCTGTCTCTCCGTACACTACTTGGTGAGGAAGTGCAGTACCTAGTTGGTTTACATTCTGATAACCCCTAGAAACATTAGAGGTTGGTCTAGTTGTGAGAGCGTTTAATGCGTAACCTAACGTAGCCCTAACAGCAAAATCAATAGCCAATGAGGCCGTAAGGGTTGTAGTGGTAATACCTGCTGTTATTAGACTTCCGCTGAAGTACGCCTGTGCTGTAGACGCAGCGGCAATTGCTAGTTCTGGCATTTTAGCTCCAATACATATCCGAGACATCTAGGTCAGAAACCAACATACCCTCTTGCCCTAAGTGGAAACAACGTCCAGCGTAGACTACACCAAAAGCATAGCCCATGACATCTTCAGACTTCTTAGCTACGATTAGACCGTCTCTAGGGTGCAGTGTTACTTCTCTAGTTCTTATGTTGTCCATAGCTTCTATGATGTCACTATAACCATAAAGCCTTAGGTTATCCCTATAAGCCATGTAAGCTTCTTTAGGGGTCGTGTACCCTTTGTACCAAGTATCAGGTAAGGGTTTATAACCTTGGACCTCTAAAGCAGCAGACACAAAAGACATGCAGTTATTAGAGGACCAAGAGAAAGACCTGTACATATTATCTACCAAATACTGCCTTACCCTGCCCATTTGAGACTCTCGCTTTGTAGTCTAGTTACAAACCCGAAAGCTTCGTCAGTGGGGTATCTGCTCTTTTGGTCTGCATCAGTATAACGCTTAATACGAGGTCTGTTAAGGTCAACCAAACGGCTTTCTACATCAAGGGTAATAGAGCAGGTATCTGGACCCATCTGGATATTCATCTGATCCATTTCACCGGAGAAAACCGTAGATGCGTAAGTTACCCCGTTAGATATAACACCAAACTTAACAATAGACTTACGACCTTGGTAGTTCTCTTGAAGGGCGTCGGCGATCAAACTTGTAGGTATGCCACTCAAAGTAAGCTCTGCACCATAAGCTGCGATATCACTAGACTCTCTGAGTTCTGAAATACCTAATAGTTCCCCTGCACCTTGGTAAGTGTTGCCATCTAAAGACAACTCCCCAAGACCTGACCACAAGTAGACCTGATTAGGGCTATCGAACTCAAGGTCCAGAGTAAAGAAAGGCTCTACTACATCAAGACCAATAGCACTGTTGATATTACTGTCGAGTTCTCTTGCCATCAGATAACCTCAATAGCGCTAAAGTTTATACCGTAGGAATTTATTTCGTTAATGCTCCAGCTAGTAGCTTTGTTGGCTAAACGAAAGACACCTTTAGGGCTAGAAAGTGTTATGGGGTCACTGTCAGAAGGAGAAGACCTCAGGTCAGGCCAGAAGTAAATGGTAGCCTCGCCAGATGCGTCTGTGTCTACATTCTGTATTACTTTATGCAACCGAGAAGTAGCACCTGAACCTAGCTGAAACCAATCTCCTGTCCTCAACCAGTTAGTCTGTGAAACTGTTGCACCGTTTACGTTAAGAGAGTTCCCAGTTTGAGAAGCCCCATTAACCAAAGGAGTGCCTCCCCCTTGTCCTCTAGGGGCTGTACTATTAGGGTCGTTAAGCAGGAAGGTGTTCTCTCCCCCGTTCAAAGACAGTTGAAACCCGACCCAATCCTCTGCCAAATCTCTACTGACAGGGGGAATTGAAACAGAAGCTGACCACCTTTGACCGGGGAACTTAAGTATTTGTTGAGAGAAAGTAAAAGGGCTTTCAGAGCGAGCAATAACACTCTCTGCCGTAAAACTTACCTCGTTGAAACCAATGGTAGTAGGTAACGAGAGGGGATAAGATATGGTCATCTAAATACGTCCTTTACTGCACCACCCCTTTTGGTTTGATTGATAACAGCCCCTACAGACTGCTTAACAATAGAAGGGGATGCCCTGCTTACAACACGGCTGCTGATTTGCTCTACTTTGGCGTTAAAGTTACCAGTGTCATCTACGAACACACGAACATCAACCCTCTGAGAACCACCTCCAGAAGACCCTGCTTTTGTGTGGTCTACTACAGTCTCTCTTGGGTGAAGCATAGCGAGATAGCCACCACGACCATCCATACCACCAGAGCGAGGACCAGAGCCAGTGTATCCACCACCATCAAAAGACTCAAGGGCGCTACCGATAAAGCCCATGATTCCTGAGCCTTTCCCGCTAGCCCTGTCAAAGCTACCAACCAACTGTTGAACTACAAGCACATCATAAAGCTCCTTGATTATGCTCCTAGCCATATCCTTGAAGGCATCTTCTACAGTCTTAGTGCCATCTACCATAGCCATAAAGCCATCCTCAAGAGAGCTTTGAGCGGTGTCATAGATACCTTGGATTTCAGCTATCCGTTCTTTCTCTTGGTTATAAGCCTCAAGACGTTTGATAGCACCTTCAATTGCACTAGCAGAGTATTCTCGTTCAGAGCTAGCGAGTGCCCGCATAACCTGTGCGCGTTCTTGGCTAACACCTAAGAGTTGCTCGTCTAGTGCTATACGCTTCATCAGGGAATCTAGGGCGTCTGCACTAGAGCCACCTCTTGGTAAGCTCTGTTGTGATCCCGACCCTTCTTGCTCTCTGATTTGTTGGAGGTATTCAAAGTAGTTGCTAAACTCTCTAGGGTCTCGACCACGACCTCCTGCAACACTTCCGCTAGAGATAGCGACAAGAGCCATGGCCTCCCTTACAGAAATTCCCAAACTATCCGCAAGAAGTTCTGCGGCTTTAGCTGCCCCTTGGACTCCGAGTTCAATGTCCAAATCCGCAAACTTACCACCAAACCTGTATACATCTTCTATCTCGGCAGCAGCTTCTTTAACCTCTTTAGTAAAACCCTCCGCGACATCTAAAGTGTTAATTAGGTTCTGTAGGAACGCTCTACCTGTCCTGTTGGCTGTAGCCTCAAAAGCTGAAAGGTTCTCAATGTAGAACTCTAGACTTTGGATATCTAAGTCTTCTACCGCCTTTTGAATGTTTGCAAGAGTTTGCTGGGTAAGAATCCCCTCTGCACCAAAAGCTTCAGCAAACTTTTCACCGGAGATTCGTCCTGCTGTATCCCCAAAACCCTCCGCAGTACCCCTAAGGTTCTGTGCTAAGTTTCCAAAAACCCTTTCAATTAAGTTCGCGTCGAACTCAGAAGAAAAAGCTTCCGCTAAGTCTTTCCACGCATCTTGAACTTCGCTTTCTCTTAGAGACGCCATCACAGTTGCAAAAGAACCTACAGCTTCCGTGACGGACTCTATTTTTTCTTGGAGACTCTCTACGCCTTCCGAGATAGATTTTATAGCCTTTTTAGCTTCCTTGTTAGACCTCATAAACGCAGCGCCTATAGCTGTCACAAGAGGTACCGCAATGCCAAGAGCCGTACCTATAGCTACATACCTACCCCCTAGAAGCGTCAAAGTACCTGCCATCTGTGTAGCCTGCTGACCAAAAGCAACCATAGCGTTCTGACCCGACTGGACCTGAACAAGAAAGTCACCTATTTGATAGCCTGCCTGTTGTGTCATAACTCCAGTACGGGACATGTGCTTAGACGATTGGACTGCTGCGTCTCCCTGTCTTTTCAAAGCAGAGGTAGTTTGACCTAAGGTCGCATACAGTTGAGTCTCTTCTTTGTCTAACCTGTCAACAATCTGACTGTATGTCTGGAGACTAATCTTACCGCTATTAACAGCTTTATCTAGGAAATCAAAAGCTTTATCAAGAGTTTTGGTCTTATTCGCAGCCGAAGTTACAGACGAGCCAATCTTGCCGAACTCTTTAGATACACCACCTGCATTGGTTGTAACATTAATATGGATATTGTTGTTAGCCATTAGCCACCCTCATATACACTGCATCAATACTCATAATAGCTTCGATCTCTCTAGAGCTAATTGGTGTCTCTGTCAGTTCTTTCCAAGCTTTAATTTGTTCGTAAGTAATCGGGTTAGGTCCGCTAAAACCAGCAGTACGGCTGTTGCTTAACGAAATAAAGGCAGACCAGACATGTGCTACCAACCGAGGGAACTCTGGTCCCTGTAGTTCTGGTGGCTTACGTCCGATCTGCCTCTCTACTTCTTCTAGGTGTGCTCTTTGAGAGACACCATTCTGATCGGGTTTATTTAGTTTGAACGTATGTTCAGCAAAGTCTTGTAGTTGCCCTACTAGGCCGTCATAAAAGCCTGAGAGTTATTCAGAGCCTCCTCAAGCTGAGGGCGTAGCCAGAACAGTTCCTCGTAGATAGCCTTAGCCTTAGCTGCTGTGAGCTTAGGTTGCTTATCGTCGTAGGTGATGTCCCAAGACTTAGTAGTTTTAGATAGTAGCTCTAGGCTAGCTTCTTCGATGTCTTGTGCTGTGAGGCTGATGTTACCAGTACCTTGAGCAACCTTAAGGCGCTTGTTGGTCTGCTCGTACATAGCTTCTTTGTAAGCCTTAGAGTGAGGTGCATGTAGTACAATAGTCATAGCACTACCGTCTTTATTGGTAAGAGGTTCACCATTAGCTGGGTGCTTGATCTCTACAGCTACTTCGTCACTCTTAGGTGCAAAATCTTTCAAATCCATTGTCGGGTTCCTTTGGTTTATATAGTCAGGTTAAGTCGGGTTAAGATAATTGGGGCCAGTGCCACCCGACACAGCACCAGCCCCTCCCTTGCGGGATTCTTATGAACGAGTGATCTTAAGGTTAGTTGCCTCAGTGCTATCATACAGAGAAACAAACGACATGTTGATGATACGGCTGTTAGGGCCATCTACACCAACGTCAGCACTGTTGATCTTGACACGAGGGAACAAGAATGTGTATGCGTTAGAGCCAGTAGGGTCATCTACAGACACAGACAGTTCAGTCTCAGTCTCATTCAGGAAACGATTGATAAGTGCATCATCCTCAAAATATGCGGTGATAGTGCCTTCGATCTCCGCACGACCTACCTCAAGACAAGGAGCGCTATCGTCACCTACGACGAAAGTAGGCGAGAAGGAATTGTTCAGGGTGAAGTCAATACCAGTTACGATAGCTACAGAAGAAGAAGCACCTACATTACCGATAGCTACAGCCCCGGAGTAAGCATCAAAAGGTGCATTACCAGAGGCTGCATCTTGGGTCTTCTCTGTGGCACCAATAGTCATATCCTTACCGACCATACCGAAGGTAGTAGTTACCATCTGGTTAGGTGCGATAGACAGACCCATAGTAGACACTGTACAACCAGTGAACAGGCGGGCTTGGTCAATATCAGCATTGTAGTCTTCGATAGAGAAATGCTTAGGGGTAGTACCTACCTTGAGTACGTCAGTAGCCCAAGTGTTGAGCATAGCAGACTCAAGGAAAGCATCGTAGTCACCTTTACGGAGGTCAGCAGCGATGTCACCCCCAGTTTGACGGTTGCCGTGGCGATCAACACGAGGCATACGGTCAGCTTGGATGTCGTTACCAGCTACTCGGTCTTTACTCAGGTTCAGCGATTGTGTGCTAAAAGGGAGGTTCGTGAAGTTACCAGCAGGTGTAGTGCCGAAAGTAGACTCGACAATATACGAAAGGCTGGAACGCGAACCCTGTGCGAAACAAGTCATCTAATTCTCCTAGTTGTAGATGAACCAGCCGATGGTGACTGGAATTAAATACCAAGGAGCATCAGTTAATCCGATGTCTCTCTCAGCGTAGTCAATACAAACAGTGTAAGTGTCACTGCCGTCATTGTAGCTAATGTCTGTGGTGGCCTCAAAGCCCTCAAGCAGTTTCTCTACAACCTCTTCACAAGCAGCAGGACCAGAGCCTTCAGGTGCATACACATTAAGTGCTAGTATGCCTCGGTACTCCTGTTGTGGGTTAAGCCCTCTGACAGCAGGTCTACGTAGTGTAGGCATGTAGGATACCCTGATGAAGCTCTGACCAGTTGTAGGCTCATAAGGGACGTTCTCATAGGCAATGTCAGGTAAGCCTGAGATGTTAGATAAGTGCGTCTCTAGTGTAGCCCTGATCTTACGGTTGATGTCAGCCATATCTACTCCTCAGCCTCTCAAATATTTTGTACCCTCCGTTAGCGTATGGACCGTTTGGACCTGCGTGGCTAAGAGTACCGTGTTCTACGAAGACTGCATGATTAGAGTCATTACGAAGTGTGTAGGATTGGTTCT
>Ga0255047_10000424_pt1 | contig 34345 bp, 48 predicted proteins | sample JV7_2_1_MG_FD_183640 | JGI IMG/M metagenome (GOLD analysis project Ga0255047, IMG submission 183640) | Seawater microbial communities from Jervis Inlet, British Columbia, Canada - JV7_2_1 | ecosystem: Environmental > Aquatic > Marine > Inlet | place: Canada: British Columbia | collected 2016-10-06
GCCCAGACGTCCGCATTATTAGCAACGAAGAGCCTACTTGGCTGGGTATCGGTAGTATGCTGTTCCATTTTGATCTACTTTGTTGACCTTTAGGCGCTTTCCGACTTGATTGATGATGTCTTTGTGACGCGCAGGAACTGACACGCAGACTTTCTTGCGAGTGTCGGGATCTTCCGCGAACAGGAAGCGAGGATTGTTAGTTTGCTGGTGAAGTACGCGCACAGTGACGACCGCTGGGGCTGCTGCCTCAATAACGTCGATTTCACCCTTGATTTGCGCTGTAATCTTCAGTACACCCGACGGAAGGATGTATTTTCCGTCTAGGTCTTCTTCTGAGCATGTCGCGGCACGTAGTTTGCCAATTGACATAGCTGTGTATGGTTTACCTAGCTGTTCCGCCAGGGACTTGCATGTTTCGTGTTCTGATTCTGTCATAATTAATATCCTCCCGACCTGACTAAGCATTTTAGCTTGCCACCCGCGTAGTGTTCTGGTCCTTGACCGTAGTTTGCTGTTCGCAAATAGCGAAGGCAGTCAATGAAGTCCTTTAGAGCCTCATCTTTCTTCTTTTGTGCGCCATAATTGATAATGGCGTAGATTAAGTTGCCGCAGTCCTCGTGTATGTAGACTCGCGGGCGATTTACTGCATCGATAGGTAGATTTACGTTGTAGTAGAACCAATCGTCGATAGCAGTCAGTCCTTGCTCCTCCTGTGACCCCATGGACGGCACATAATGAAAATCGTGTGCAGAAAACTGGTCAAATAGGTCTGTATTGTCGGCATTCTCGTTAGCGAAGAAGCGGGAGTCACCGATACGCTCAAATGGGTCGATTCCCAGCTCCTCTTCGATGTCTGAGAACAATTTGCAGTATCCCACGACATCATAGCCCAGTTTCTTTGATGCTGGTCCAAATTTCCAGTGCGGATCGCCGAACTCAGCCCACGGTCCGTAGGTTTTACGGTCAGGCCACTCTCTGCGTATGTAAACTGCCGTATCTGAGCCTACGCCCGTCACCCCAGCCCACAAACTAGTGTAATTACGCGCACCAGCGGGGTCAACCACTTGGTAGCAGGTAAACTTCTGCTTGTCTGACAGGTCTGGGAAGTCTTCATGCTCTAGGACGTGTACGCTTTGGCTAAATAGCGGGAATAGCGACGTCATTGACTTGACGGGGACACCATAGGCACGTGTGAGGATCTCATCTCGCGTACTGTGCCTCAATTCCTTGGCAATACGGTCATATCCGCCGAACGGATTGAATTCCGAGTGGAAATACACGATACCAGCGTCCTTTTCGGGGCTATACTGCGTCACTGGCACTTCCTCGCCGTCTAGCAGCGGTGCTTTGCGTGTTTTGCGTGTCTCAGCGCCCTTGAGGAACTCAGCGACGAACGGAGTGTAGCCGTCAATGGGCGTGAAGGTCAACATCATCTTAGCGTCCCGTGTGGCTAGTCGGAATCGCATGGTACGGATCAAATCACCGTCCTCAAGGTACTCGTCTGGCCATAGACCGATGTTATGCCACTCTGGAGTCTTAGAGCCTAGCTCAAGACCCTCAAACTTACTACGATTCGCGATGAACTGGCTATATGTGTGGAATAGCACCTGAGAACCGTTCGGTAGGATGAATGATTGCCCTGTAAAGCCGTTCTTGACCGTATAGTTGAGGTATTCCAGCACACCCTTGGTCTTTTGCTTGAACTCTGGCGGCAGATAGCGGTAGACGGCTGATTGCTGCGTTCTGATAGACGCGTCAGCGTCCTGCGCGAAGCATACGATGATGGACTTAGGGTTTTCTAGCGCAGCCTTCACGACCGTCCTAGCACCATACTCAGTCTTTGAACTACGATTGCCCCCGAAGATCATCAGAGTGTCGTATTCCTCAAGCATCTTGTCCGCATATACCCAGCCCTTGAGCGATACACCGAAGTTTAGCGGATCTTCGTCGGAGTTAGCCACTGCATCTTCGTGCATGCGGTGCATCTCGACAAGTGCCTTGAGTCCCTCTGGCTTGGAGGAACCGTCTTCGTTAAAACAAAGGCGCTTAATCTCCTCTGGAGTCGGCGGCTTTAGGACTGGGTGCGATGTGAACTTCATAGCTAATCTACAATCTCTGCTTCCTGGATACCCTCAAGCATCTTACGGGCATACTCCTCAGCTTCGTCTAATGTGGTCTTATGCTCCACAACCACGCGCTGGATATTGTTGCCCGTCAATTTACTGTGAATGTCGTTGAATGCCTGCAAGCTCTTTCCCTGCTTGAACAGCTCATTGCCATCAATTTCGATCTCACCGTTCTCAACGCGACTAGAATACTGATCCTGCGACTGGCGATATGTATCTAGCCCTTGAAACATCACCGATGAGATCTCAGACGCCCACGCATTGCGGATCTCCGATGACTCTGGATCTGCCATAAGCTCCGTCTGCACGTCGTAGTAGAAGTTTCGGGTGATCTTATTCTTGCGCATGAACGTGCTTACCTCATCTGGCTTCTGGATGATGTGGTTAGCCACTAGCGCCCACTTCTTCGGGTCGCGGTTACACCATGCCTGACCATGCTTGTGAGCCTCCTGAGCGTCCACAAGCTTCTTGGCGATGTAGTTCTTGGTATCTACCTTTAGTTCATCACTCATCGTCGTCTTCCTCAAGGTCGTCCCATATAATGTCGCTCATGATGGACTCTTGCGTCATATCTACCAGACTGTCCGAGAATAGCATACGACCAATACGCCAATTGCTGTAATCGTAGCGCAGGTCTCCTTCTTCGTCAATAATGGCAAATGCGTAGTTCATGGAGTGTTCCGCCATGATTGCATTGATCTTTTCAAGCACTTCGTCGGTTTCTTCCATTATTTCTTACCTCCATATATGGTGCGCGACCTTACCCCCGTAGGAAGATCGCTTTTGTCCACGTCGTACTTGTCAGATGCCTTGCGCGTGTCCTTCTTAATGTCGTCGAAATTGCGGCGATACTTAGCCGCATCTCGGTTTAATGTCCTTGGTTCACTTCCTTTTGTACTCATTCCTGAATGGTATACCACGTGTCAAGTGACCAAAAAAAACTGCACGAATCGAAATCCGAACAGCTAATCTTAAATCAAAAACTTGTGGAAGAGTCTTGGTTTGAACTCTTATTATATACTACGTGTCAAGGTGTTGACATATCTTGACTTTCGTGGTAGAATTTAGATATGGATATACTAAAAGGCAAGTGGCTATACAACCCAGCGTGGATGCTGGACGACGACAGTACAGACGAGTCTATCTGGCATGACTCCGCAATCTCAATGAAGGCTAAGGGTCTGTTTGGCTACATGAAGACTAAGCCCGCGAACTGGGACTTCTCCTGCAAGCGTATATCAATGGAGATGCGAGACTCTGTTGATGCCATCAGGGCAGCCATGAAGGAGCTTGAGGGGTTCGGCTACCTAGATCGTGTCAAACTAGGCTCAGGGAGGCTTGTACATACCATATCGCCGTCCCCGTACATCGGCATAGAGCCCAAGATAGAGAAGTCTAGCCTTGACAGTTATGAGATTATCATGCATGTTGAGGACTCACTCTATTCTTAAATAAAATTATGATTAACCTACTACACGGCGACTGCCTAGAGCAGATGAAAACACTAGAAGATAACTCGGTTGACTCCATCGTGAGCGACCCTCCCTACGGCATTAGCTTTATGGCTAAGAAGTGGGACTATGACGTGCCAAGCGTAGAGGTCTGGAAGGAAGCTATGCGAGTGCTGAAGCCTGGAGGTCATGCGCTGATTGCTTGTGGCACACGGACACAGCACCGAATGGTTGTGAATATCGAGGATGCTGGCTTTGAGATTCGTGATGTGGTGTCATGGATTTACGGCTCAGGCTTTCCGAAGAGCCTGAACATTGGTAAGGCAGTTGACAAGTTGCAGGGGAATGAGAGGAGGGTTGTGGGTAAAAGTCTAAGCCATGGAAAAGCCTTCAATTCTAAAGTTCCTGGGGTTGTTGGTACCAACCCGAATGAAAAAGCCGCCGATGAAACCAAGGGCAACTCACCTCATGAAGGCTGGGGAACAGCACTCAAGCCAAGCAGCGAGTTCTTCACCCTATGCCGCAAGCCACTATCAGAGAAGACCGTTGCAGCCAACGTGCTGAAGTGGGGGACTGGTGGGATTAACATTGATGGGTGTCGGGTGGGGACTAGCGGAGCAACTAAGAAGGTAAACACCGACGAGTGTAGAGATTCCCTTGGCAAATATGGCGACGGTCTTAACGGTGGAACCGTATCAAAGTTAGACAAAGGCCGCTTCCCAGCCAACCTAATCCATGACGGCTCGGAGGAGGTGCTGGAGCTGTTTCCTGAGAGTAAGCCTAATGAGTCCGCAGCACGCTTCTTCTACTGCGCCAAGGCAAGCAAGAAGGATCGCGATGAGGGCAACAATCATCCCACAGTCAAGCCAACAGCTCTAATGTCCTATCTATGCCGCCTCATCACCCCCACAGGTGGCGTTGTCCTAGACCCTTACATGGGGTCAGGTTCCACAGGTAAAGCCGCTGTACGCGAAGGATTCAGCTTCGTAGGCTGCGAGCTAGACCCAGACTACTACGAGATCGCAAAGGCACGTGTAAACCATTCGCAATAGTCGTAGTCACAATACTACAAAAGGATATAAACTAATCCTTAGATACACCATGAAAAAAGGAATACTAACAAAGAAGGTAGAATGGGCTAAGCACTTACGTCCGTGGCACAAACGATTGCAATGGCACAAGGAACGACAAGCAGAGATCATCGAGATTGACACAGAATATGACGATCTTATAAATGGAGTAGAAGTGGTCTTTGATGACCAGATATACGACATATACGAGCAGGACAGCAAACAGCCATACCCGCACATCTAACCACCAAAAGCCTCAGCACTCCACTGGGGCTTTTTCGTGCATACCCACAACTGGATTTTCCATACCATAAGGTATAGCTAAATAATGTACCCACAGTTGGATTTTGCCCACCATAAGGTATAGCGGAATAACGCTCGCAGGTCGGATATCTGAAATGTATTTTTTGTAGGGTGGTATATGTATAGCAATCCACCGAGATTCCCCCCTCCCTCGACCCCCTCCACCCCCCTTGATATACCTTGACGTCGAGATACTTCACGTCGAGATATTTACCTTGGCATCGAGACATTTACCTTGATGTCGAGACACGTGGGGATGTTTGTTTTTGGGGCGTGTGGGATACATTCCTAGCACCTTCCCAGCACCCTTCTGAACAATCAATCAATCATTCATCCACCCTCACCTGCTCACCTTCGACAGACCCGCTTTGCTGGGTGTTGCTTACGTCAGCAAGCTGCCGAGCAAGTTCACGTGTTCACTAGTTTCTTGCTTTACATGTGTAATGTAGTGAACAAACGCGCTGTGTGGCTCTGTGCGGGCTTTGATGTTCCTACAGGTATGTTGACCCTCGCGATGATTTCAAAGCGTTTTTCGGTTTTAAGCCCTCTGACGGGGTTGAGGGGTCGAAATGGCGGTTTGAGTCTAAAATGTTGCTGGGAGGCTTTCTGGGCGATCGGCGTGAAAATCGTTAGTTTGAAATCTACCTTTTGATGGTTTTGGGTGATTTGGGTCGGCTGATTGAGTTGATCGGGCTGATTGAGTTGATCGGGCTGGGTTGGTCGACTGGTTTGGGGTCGGGTCTGGTTTGCCTTATATATGCGGCAGCAGGTGGTCTGGCATGTTGGACTATATACGGCGGATGGATGCCACCTTGACGGCCTCACGGCCTTCTGTGGGGCGTGTATTCTATGTGTGGTGAGTTGATTCTTAAAAAACTTTCGGCTTCTAGCCCACTGTTTAAGCGGCTTCCTAAAATTTCTTCACTTTTCGCCCTTTATTTTCATTTTAGGACTTGCAATGCCATTTCACGTAGTCATGTTGGTGGATGTAGCAACGTTCTTTGACAGTCCAACAACCACCAGCCCGCGGGAGATACTCGCGGTGCGGCGCTCGGGAGAGAGTGCTAGCGATTCGCTCGCTTGATGACGTGGGGACGGGACAACAGTTAGTAATGCAGCCTCATACTGAGACGGTTCACAGCCCGTTGAATGCAGATGACTAACCAACACCAACCAACCAACACCAACCAACACCAAATTATGAATAACGCAAAAAGCACGACAACAGTTGACCTCCCATTTGGCTCTATGATCTTCAAACACGGCGAGTGGCAAGGTCGCCTACAGACCACTTATCAGTTCAGCTTTGAGGAATACTTTGACGCTGATCAGATGCAGCCGACACCTTGGAGGCATAAAGGCAACAGGGATGACGTTCGAGACTGCATGATCTCGGAGGGTGGAGCTACCCTCGAAGAAGCAACCAATTACATCAAGTTGCTCGTCAGAAACCAGTGGAGTCGCCGCAAGGGTCTTCACTCAATGATCATTAATAAATAACATAGCAGCCTCTCAGCCTAACACGCTGAGGGGCTTTCTGGGTATAAGCAACCTGCTTACAATTAACACACATATATATACAAACTATGAGCATTACACTAAATCACGGCGACCAAGTAAAAACTTCAAGCGACCGCCACGAGACAGTTTTTAAAGTCGGATCAGTCGAAGGGTATAAATCTAAATGGGAGACTTCAGAGGAGGCTCTGGAGCGTTCAATAGGATTCCGCCACCCATTGGCTTGGGTCAACGCAAGCGGTGCTTGTCTGACCGCTGACTATGAGGGTAAAGCAGATGACCGCCGCAGGGCGTCCGAAGCATACAGGGATGCCACACTCATCAACAGCGGCGACCACGTCATTGTAGAGGGCAGAGAATACACGGTTGAGGTGCTAGACAGACATGAGTCATACAGCGATGGCATCAAGTTGATCCCACTAGCCAACCACCCTTACATCAACCCATAGTGCAGCAACAGCCTCTCAGCCTAACACGCTGAGGGGCTTTCTGGGTATAAGCAATCCGCTTACAATCAACCAACACCAACCAACCAACACCATGAAAACATCTAAGGCACTCGACTTGATCGACACAATACGGCTGACCTACAGCATTTGCACTGAGTCTAACGGCGAAAGCGTGACAAGCGTGTTCGCCAGATCCCAATACAAACACGGCAGCCTTCACTCAAGGTCTTGCGTTTCGGTAGTGCATGACAGAAAAACAGGAAAGACCCGCTTAAGGATCGGCGAAAGGGTCGCGACAGTGTCGAGCTTTAAAAGCCATCTAGCTCAAGTGTCGGCCGACTTCAAAAAAGGCTTCCTCGAGCGCCCCAAATAACCAACACCACAGCCTCTCAGCCTAACACGTTGAGGGGCTTTCTGGGTATAAGCAATCCGCTTACAATCAACCAACATAGAACATGGACAAAGAAACCAAAAACAAATTCAAAGAGAACTACACTTTTAAACTTAAAATAAACGAAGGCATCCACCAAATATTATTCGACGATTTCACATCAACCAAAACTAAAACAACTCGCAAAGCCCTTAAAGAACTAAACAAACTAGAAAAAGATATTAATAAACTCAAAGAGCTTATTAAAAAATACAGCTAACCAACCAACACCAACCAACACAATATTATGAAACATACACTTACAACATCAGAAGCAGCATCCTTATTAATGGCAGACGAAAACGCCGCGTGGTCAATGGCTGGGGCTTTCGCCCTTGTAGAATACCTTGAACAAATCGAAGACAATTGTGGCGCGGAAATCGAGTTCGACCGCGTTGCCATCCGATGCGATTACTCGGAGCATGAAAGCCTGCAAGAGTGGGCGCGGTGCTACTTTACCGACGATCAACTAATAGACGGCTATTTCAGCAAAAACGATGATGATCACGAGGAAAACATCCGCGAATACATCTTAGACTATGCTCAACTGATCGAGTTTGACGGTGGTATCATCGTTTCAGAGTTTTAAACCAATCTGCCCCGCATTTAACCGATGCGGGGTTTTGGGGTGTAAGGTGACGGAACACCCGCGCCATTAACCCAAAGCCCTTTAAGGGGCATTTAAATCCAACCCAAACCAATACAAATGATCATAATCCACCTACTAATTCTTGCGCACTGCTTAGCGGGCGCTTTCTTCCTCTTTAAACTCTACAAATCATGAGCTTACTTAAGTACAATAAAAGCCAGCTTGCCATCCTTCGCACCGTAAAGGATGAGCTTAAGCATTACCTTGGCGAAGAAATCAACCACGACCCGCAAGGCGATCCAGAAGCCTTAGCAGAGCTAGAAACACGCCTCGCCGTCTGGCTAACCGATGGCGGTGGCGGGGCTTGGCTCAGAAGTTTACCAGAAATCGACAAAAACCTAACCAAATAACCAAAAATAACATGCTAAACCTAATATCACTATCAATAACCATCGCCCTTATTGTTGGCGCTTTCGCAATCCATCCAGTACTTGGAGTTATAGCCGTCTTCTCACTAATCCGCGTGGCGGTCTAAAAACAATCAACCAAGTCAGATAATTATGAAACCAACTAAACTACACGCTTATAAAAATACACCGTTCGGTCTTGAAAGGGTCAACGACAACGCCCTAAACATCGAGGAAGCGAGGGCAATGCTGGCAGCTAACCCCAGCTTGACTGTCAGAGACGCCGAAAGCGCATCTTATGAGGTGCTACACATGCCGATCGACTGGCAAGACGAAGAACCGACACGCCAAGAGCTGGCAATTGCAAGTAACCTGTCGGTCGGTCTAAAGATAGCAGCATGCGCGGCAATTTTGCTGTTCATCGTCGATAAGATCCTACCCTAACAAAGCCAACCGTTGACACCCCACCCAAACAGCCCTCAGTTGCCTTTAGCGGTCGCTGAGGGCTTTCAAGGTGCAAAGGCATAGCAATGCCCCACCAACCAACCAAAACGCCGCACAAGGCAAACCAGAGCAAACAATGAAAACCAAAGAAGCATTCAAATCACTACACCCGACACTGAGCCAAATGCAATTGCAGGCGGCTTACCAACTGTCAGAGATTGACGGCTGGCACGTTGAAGGCAAGACAGCCTCCAAAGACGGAATGACATTACAGTTGCTAGAAAACGGCAACGCACTAAAATAAACCTAAACCAAAAAAATACAATGAACGAAATACAATCAGCAATCGCCTATCTATCATCCAAAAAAGCCGAGATTGAAGAAATCTCTGCATTTGACCGCATGGCCGCCAGGATCAAAGCCGACATTCAAAGCGGCGTTTTCGGTGACATGCTCAAACATCCAGAGCCAACCTCACCGCTGGCAGATGTCGCCGATTCGGTGGCAGATGTCAACGAGCTAAGAGGACAAGGCATGACACTAAAGGAGGCATGCGAAGCAATGGGCGTGGCTACCAGCACTCACCAATCCAGAGTTCAGCGCCTGCGGGCTAACCTCGTAACAGCATAATGCCAGCTCACGTTATAACATTCACCCATTCCCGCATGCGCTCGGACTATGTCGGCAAGGTAGTTAAGTATGCCAACACAAGAGACGACGCAATTAAGCTTATCGGCAAGTATGACAAGAAGGCGGGCGTAATCATCGACAAGCGCGGGAGCGTATTAACCCTAATACAAGCATGACAAGAGGAAAAATAGATCCAATTACAGGCATCACGGAGGGTGCAATGCGCACACTTTTGAAGTCAGCGCTGCGCCCTTGCTGGAGGCGCACAAGCCGCAAGACGTTTATTGCGTCCGTTCGCTATCAGTCAGAGAATCCAAAGACAGGCCGCAATTGGTTTGTTGTCGATTGCTGCGACTGTAAGCGCGTAATGGGATGCAGTGAGAAGGAGCGGCGACCGCTAGCAAGCGGGGGGATCAGCAAAAAGGCTCGATCCGTCTTTGAAATTGACCATGTTGACGGCATCACGCCATTGGCAGACATCCGCCAGACGCTCGGGGAGCATTTCCACGAGCTTATCTACGGCAAGATGGAGGTGGTCTGCTACACATGTCACAAGAAACGGACAGCAAGGCAGACAAAACAGCGAAACATCGATAAAAAGCTTGCAAGCAAGCAAAACTCAACTAAATAACATAACTATGGATACAATAAGAAACCAACTCTACAAACTGAAACCAGCACACAGGGACGCAGCCCTTACAAATATGAGTCCTTTCGGGATGACCGAAAAAGCTGACTCAATAGCCGAGGCTCTGCGCGATGCGTTCAAGTGGGACGAAACCCCCGAAGGTCATGACTTCTGGCGGGGCATCCACAAGGATCTTTGCATGGGTCTCTACTGCTTCACCGAGGAGGAAAGCGCGGGGCGGGCACTGCCAACAGATGCAGCCGAGCGCAAGACACACCCAGTGTATTCTGGCTTCATCAAGTATTTCCCCCACGCCGTCGCTGCCGTGTCTCACCTTAGTTACAAGGGCAATCAGCAGCACCACCCAGACAAGCCCCTCCACTGGGACATGAGCAAGTCTACTGACGAACTTGACGCCATGATGCGGCACGTTATCGACGAAGACTGGGAGCAGGTGGCGTGGCGAGCGATGGCCAATCTAGAACGCAAACTCACTGGCAAGTGCCAATACGACAAATAAGCTTGACCCATTCACCGCAATACTATATAATAAAGACCATGAATAAATCCGATACTATCGCCAGCCTAGCCGCTGCACTAAACAAGGCTCAAGCAGAAATGTCTGGAGCTAAGAAGTCCGCAAAAAACCCATTTTTTCGCAGCAACTACGCCAACTTAGAGGAGGTGATCAATTGCGTAAAAGAGCCATTCGCCAATAACGGATTGAGCTTCGTGCAATTCCCGATCTCTGGAGACGGTCTTGCTGGAGTTGAAACAATCATCATGCACGAAAGCGGCGAATTCATCGCAAATGAATTCATGCTGAAGTGCGCGAAGAACGACCCGCAGGGCATGGGCAGTGCTATCACCTACGCTAGGCGTTACGGTCTACAATCGGCTGTTGGCATCCCCTCTGAGGATGATGACGGCGAAGGTGCAATGCAGCGAAAGCCTAAAGCCCCGCTCATGACAGCAAAGGACGCAGAGACCAAGCTAGAAACAGCGAAGACGGTTGAAGACCTAGTGAAGGTCTGGAACAGTTTACCAATCGACCTAAAGCAGGTTGACACAGTAACAGCAGCAAAAGACAAGAAAAAAGCAGGACTAACTAAGTAACTAAGAGCATCACCAACAATAACTAAGAATAGAGAAAAATAACTATGTCAGAAGGATACAAAGTAACAGGTACGATCACAGCAATCAACCAACCAGAGTCGATCTCTGGCGGTAAATACAACAAGATGTCATTCGCAGTGACCAATCAAGACGGATACGAAGGTTCAGATAAACTCTGGGGCTTTGAGATCTTCGAGAAGTCAGACGGTGAGAAGATTGCCAACTTCCAGAAGTACAATAAAGTTGGCTCTGTCGTGGACGTGTCCTTCGAGATTCGCACAAATGAGAATAACGGGCGTTACTTCACTAGCCTATCAGCTTGGAAGGTATTTAAGGCTGAGGGTGCTGGTGAGACAGTAGCCGACGAGGCAACAGAGGAAGAGCCTCCTTTCTAAGCCACCCTACTTATTAAGTAACCCCTATACTGCCCCTCAGTTGCCCTTTAAAGGCCGCTGGGGGGCTTTCTGGGTATGAGCATGCCAAAAGAGCACAACCGATTCTGGTGGAGAACACTATCACCATCAGAGCAAGAGAGAATCCTGCTCAGAGAGACACAGGAACCTTTTGCAGTTAAGTGCATTAAGGACATTTTCAAATCGCAAAGAAAACTAACCCGCGCCGAACTGGAGACAGCCGAGGCACTAACAGAAGAACTATAAAATTATGAACATCAAAGAAATCGAAGCAGTAACAGAATCCGCCAAACTCCTGTCATCAAGTCATTACGACATGACCGTTCAAGCGATCAGTGACGAGTGTGGCATTTTAAAGTACGAATACGGCGTTGCAGTAAGAAACGCGACACTTACCATTAACTCAAACTCGGAAGACCGTGAGCGGCTTCTAAGGGCTATTGCTGAGTGCGATAGCGCAATGAGGGACGCTGAGGATTGTCTGGAGATCAATTATAACAGAATTCCGACCAATCTTTGATAGTTTCCGCAATAATTCACAAAACCACGAACCAAAAACATTATGACACAAGGCTGGATAAAACTACACAGGGGCTTTACTAAGTTTGAGTGGTATCAAGACGCCAACACCATGCGGCTTTTCTTGCATCTACTCATTATGGCGAACCACAAAAAGGCTAAATGGCAGGGGAATGTCATTGAGCGAGGTCAGCTAATTACGAGCAGAGGACACCTCTCTAGAGATCTGGGGATGACAGTGCAGGTCGTAAGGACTTCACTTGCCAAGCTGGAAAAGACCGAAAATATAACCATCAAAACAACCAGCAAATTTACCATGCTAAGTATCTGCAACTACGACACTTACCAATCTGAGGGAAGTGAAAATAACCAGCGACTTAACCAGCACTTAACCATCAAACAACCAGCACTTAACCATCAATTAACCATAAACAAGAATGATAAGAATAAAAAAGAAGAAAAAGAAGAGGGCGGAGAGTTTGTTTTTTTTGGCATTGACGTCAGAACATTAAACCAGAAAACTCAACGGGGCAAGCAACGCACACTTGAAGAACTCAAGCAGGTTGCACAATTCAAATCACAAGGCTATCCAGTCGACTAAAACTATGAACACATCAGAAGCCACATTACTAGCAACAATCATCCAAGGCGGATCTACTGGCGTAGGCGGGCAGCTGCTCAGCGAATCCGAGGAACTGGGCGTCACCCCAGAATGTTTCACAAGCAACATCTGCCAAGACGTCTGGGAGATCATTAACAAGATTGACCGCAGTGGTCGCCAGATTGACGAACAGGACGTTTTGACCGACATCCAGATCACTGGCAAGAGCGCAGCAGACTTCATGGCTCTTATGGATCACGCCAAGACATCCCTGCACCTCTCCACTTACGCGACTAAGGTTCTGGAGCAATACAAACTTCGTATGCTCAACAGAATGTCCCGCGAAGTTCAAGAGAAGACAGCCAACGGCGAAGAAGCCTCCGAGATTATGATCGGAATCGACCAAACCACCAAGAAGCTCTCCGAGACTGGAGCAAAGCAAAAGCCAATCTCAGAAGCCATTGATTCGTTTGTCGCTGACTTCTTTGGAGACTTCGACAAGACCGCATACGTTCCGACAGGCATCAAAGCCTATGACTCTTCGCTTAATCGCGGCGGGTTCGGTCCGAGTCAATTGTGCGTCTTTGCTGCACGTCCAGGTTGTGGAAAGTCCGCAATGGCACTGAACATTGTGCATAGGGCGGCAAAGAAGGGTCTTCCAATCGGCATGTTTTCGCTTGAGATGGGTTCAGAGGAGCTTATGGGGCGAATGGTGAGCATGGAGTCTGGAGTTGACTGGGAACGCGCTAGAGACGGCGTAGCGTCCAAGGAACAGAACGATTCGATCAAGAAAGCTATTGCCGCGGTCAAGAAGTGGCCGATACAGCTTTGCGACGATGCCTTCAACCTACCGCTAATTCTATCGATCGCCCGCAACTGGAAGCGCAAGCATGACGTCAAAGCAATCATCATTGACTACTGCCAGCTTATCCGAGCCAACCCCAAGCTCCCTCGAGAGCAGCAGGTGGCAGAGATCAGCCGAGAGTGCAAGTTGCTTGCAAAGTCTCTCAAAGTTCCCGTAATCCTACTGGCTCAAATTAACCGAGAATCAGAGAAGGAGAACCGAGAGCCGAGAATGTCAGACCTCCGAGAGTCTGGTGCGCTGGAGCAGGACGCAGACTCAATTACGTTCCTGTTCCAGAAGTCAGACGATGACAAAACTGGACCGATGGTTCGGTGGGTTCGACCAAAGCAACGCGGTGGCACTGGCTACGACGCAGGCAAGCTTGGCTTTATTCGCCAAACAGGTGCAATGATTGACTTCCAAGGATAATGAAAATACAAAAACTAAACGAATACCAGTATCTCGTGACGGGGGATGGCAGTGGCACTTACGAAGTTGACCTTATGGCTAATGGTCGTAAGGGCAGCTGCACCTGCAAGCACTTCACCATGAGAATCAATCCTCAGTGGAGGCGCGGAAATCCCGCCGAACCCTGCAAGCACATCCTAGTCACCCTCGGAAATGTCGTGTGGAATAAGATCAACTAAACCCTTGACAAAACAAAAACAAACCATAGAAATAAGACCATGAAATACACAAAACAACTCACTAAAATATCTGAAGAACTTGAAGATTACAACGCGCCAGAGTTTGACGACTCAACCCTTGAGGGTCTTGTGCTAGACCTTGAAGCTATCAACGAAGAGTTTGATGACAGCACCTCGGACGCAGACTTTGCTCTGTACGACGAGTGCCACGTCAAGGTTGCCGTAGCTGAAAGATTCTTTGAGGACGTCTACGCACAGGAAGAGCGAGACCAGCGCATCGACGAGGCTCGCTACGAATCATACCGACACCTTCAGTAATCGCGGGGCGGCGGGGACATCTTTCAGCTCAACTTAATTCAACTCAACTAAAATCAACCAACATATCATGCAAGACATCACGGAACAGCTAAAGATGGCACGCGTATTAATTCGCAACACCATCGGCTCTCACCAAGGGACGCCAGAATCAGCCGCTCGGTACGCAATCAGACAGTTAGACTTGCCCGCCGACGTTAAACACTCTCTCATCCAATACGCAACAGAACTAAAATAAAGAAACTATGAAAGCACTATTCAAACCATCCGAACACACACTCCTCACTCGCGGTCTCAACAGCATGGCAAGAGCCTGCGAGGCACAAGAGAAGCTAATTGAAGTAATCAAAGCAGATCTTGCAGCCTCCCAGTTGCGCTGCGAAGAGCTAATTGCCCGCAATGCACAGCTAGAGGAGCGCCACAACCTGAATCGGGGCGAAGTTGAGTAGACACTATATTAATTAAAATACTGGACAATAAAGCCCGACAGGGCGCACACATTATGAAACCACTAAGCAAAACACTAAAAGTATCATACATCGACTGGCAAGATGACGAAGGAAACTGCGGCACAAGCTACGCAATCATCCTTGAAGCTGAATCAGAGGAGGAAGCTGAGGTCGAGCTTTCTGCTCTAACAAACAACAACCAACAGCCCGATAGGGCGCACACACTATGAAATCACTACCAATAAAAGTAAGCATCAAGTCAGCTAGCCCTGGCTGGAATCCAATCTTCAATAGCGTCCAAGTCGGACCCGAGGACGATGCCGCTGGCTCTTTCCTGACCATATGCGGGAATGACGAGCAAAACAACAGTGCTAAAATCGCCCTCGATTGGGAGGAGTGGGACGAGCTCGTAAAAGTTGTTCGTAAATATCGCAACGATTGGGATTGGAAATAATTATCAAATAAAACCAATATCCCAGTAGGGCGCACATACGATAGAATAACCCTTGACTTATCGATCTAAACCTGCTATGCTCACCAAACACCAACCACAAAACACTAAAAAATATGATATATCCCAAAGGAACAACACTTAAAGGTCTCGGTCTCAAATTAACACTGGAAGATACGGAGCTAACGACGCCACCAGGAAGTTGCGCAGGCGACGAGTTTCTATATCACTGGAGGACGAGTGATGACCGCTCGCACCTAACAACTCACGTAGAACTTGCCTCACTGCTTGCAGACGGAGCGACACTTAATTACTAAAAACCACATGATGAATAAACTAACACTACTGGCACTGGTTGCCTTCTCAAGCGTGGCATCTGCCTCTGTCTTCAACGTTAATTCGGGCGTCTTAGCTAACACTCCAGACGTAGCCTTCAACGGCGGATCTTCAATGGTTCGCTTCAGTGACGGCAACTTCTTCCGCATGAAGGGTTTCGGTGATCGCGTTGAGATGCAAAGCTTATCTACCATGGATTGGTCATTTGACGTCAAGGTCATCTACCCAAACATGCTACCGCTCGCAGACCTCTACAACATCGAGAAAAGCGACATCAAGACAATCGTGGCAACGGCTCGCCACAGTAACATGCAGGAATACAACGTGGGGGTCATTAAGTATATCAAGAGCGGGAAGCTGAGGTTAAGGGTGGTGTCGGCGCACATCATACCAGAGCCAGAAACCTTCTCGTTAATAGCGGGTCTACTAGCCCTTTCCTTCATCGCAATCAAGCGACGCAACATAAACCAGAACCAACCATGAGAAACACAATACTAATCACCTACATCCTAATATCATCAGCATCCATCTGGCTATTAGATAACTCACTGCGAGATGCCCAAAGCAACATAGACATACTTGCCGAATCAATTACCAGCCACGATTCCGTCCTGCGGAATCACAAGTCAGCTATACAAATCATCTTGGAGTCAATCCGAGGACTATACACCTAACACAAGCCAACAAAAAACAAACCACATCAAAAATTATGAAAAAACCAAAACCAGTTCTAGTTATCGGCGACACTCACGCTCCAGCAATGCTCGACGGATACATTCCGTTTCTCAAGAAGATCTACAAGAAGCACAACTGCGCTCGCGTCGTGCATATCGGAGACTTAGTAGATTGGAACTCGATCTCCTTCCACGAGAAAGATCCGTCAATGCCTTCTCCAGTTGAAGAGTTTAAGCGTGCGTTTAAGCAGGTTCAGAAGCTCCACAAGGCGTTCCCGAAGGTTGACTATATGACAGGCAACCATAGCTCCCTCCCAGCCCGTAAAGCCCGCATGATTGGCTTGCCCGATGATGTGATGAAGAGCTTTAAGGATCTCTGGAAGCTTGAGGGCTGGACAATCCACCCTCGCTACGCCGATCTTGTGATTGACAACGTGGTTTACCGCCACGGCGACAAAGGCAAAGGTGGGGCAATGTCAGCTCACAAAAACGCCATCTCCGAGTTCAAGTCGGTTGTCCAAGGTCACCTACACGCACAGGCTGGTGTAGTTTACCACGCCAACCAGAATGACTGCATCTTCGGCATGCAGGTGGGTTGCGGGGTTGACCACAACGATCCAGCAATGGCGTATGGCAAGGTCTACAGCAATAAGCCAATCGTTGGCTGCGGGGTTGTCTACAGTAGCAAGCTCGCTCACTTCGAGCCAATGTTCCTGTAGTCACCAAAACGAAGTGCCCCCTGTAAAAAGGGGGCTGATCAAAAAAAAGACCTATACAACCAAAATTAATATGAAACTAATACACGGAGACTGCATTGAGGAGATGGTAAAGATGGACGAAAACAGCGTTGATCTAACCGTAACATCGCCACCATACGACAACCTACGAACCTATGAAGGTTCTTTACAATGGAACGAGGGCATCTGGAAACAAGTGCTAGAGGGACTATATCGAATCACTAAAGAGGGTGGCGTGGTAGTCTGGGTTGTCGGAGACGCTACAATCAAGGGCAGCGAGACTGGGACATCATTCAAGCAGGCGTTGTATGCTATGGAGTGTGGCTTTCGGCTGCATGACACTATGACCTACCAGAAACATAACTTCTCCAATCCATCATCCAACAGGTATCATCAAATATCTGAATATATGTTCGTTTTCAGCAAAGGGAAGCCGAAGTCGTTTAACCCGATAAAGGATAGACCAAACGTATGCGCTGGACAGGTAGGTAGCTGGGGAAAGAATACTACCCGAAATTCAGACGGCAGTATGTCCGAGCGAGCGAAGGGTAAGGTTAATACCGAGTTTGGAATGCGATATAACATCTGGCGCATGAAAACCGAGATGAATCCACTTCACCCAGCGGCATTCTCGGAGCAACTAGCACACGACCATATCATCTCATGGAGCAATGAGGGCGACACCGTATTTGACCCCTTCTTAGGATCTGGAACAACAGGCAAGGTGGCAGTTCAACTTAATCGTAACTTTATCGGCATCGAGAAGGTAGAGAAATACTACGACATCGCAAAGGAGCGAATCGGCAAAGTTCAGCCAATGTTCCTGTAGTCACCCAGATGAAGCGCCAACTGTCAGAAATACCTTGACAGTTGGCGGGAAGCAGTATAAGTTAGCAAATTAACACCAAATACCAATTATGAAAATCACAATAAGCGACGAAAACCTTACAGTAAGCATCGACAATCACGAGGATGGCGTAACAGCCACAGACGCTCGGGAGCTATGCGTATCAGCCCTGCTAGCTATGACGTATCACCCAAATACAATAGCAAGAGTATTCCCTAGCGATGACGATATCGACGATATTGTTCGGACGGAACTCAAAGCCGCACTAAAAGACACCGCCGACAGCATTTAGATTTGTTTCATAGTAGTCGTGGTTGACGTTGAAACCCTCAGCTCTTAGGAGTTGGGGGTTTTTTCGTGCCTAGATCCAAGGATTGAGTGAACAGTGGCATCACTACGGGCTTCTATTGCGCCTAGAAGGGCTTTGAAATACTCGCGAGTATCAAGTGTCCAGTTTATCGCAAAAAAGCCTTGTAGGGCATATAAAACTACACAAAGAAGCCACACAACTTATCGTCGTGTGGCTTTCTTGTTTATTAATTTAATTTAGGCTACTGACCCTGCATGGATAGTTCTTCTACTATCGTTCCGCGAGCATCTGGATCTTCCGACGTGGCGTGATCTAGTGCCTGCAAACCTTGGCTAGTCCCGATCATCTTGCCGAGTGCCTTGTCCCAAGCTTCTTTTGATGCTTTTTGACTTCCGCCCACAAACAGATCCTTGAGTACTCCAGTTCCGTAAGCCCATCCGTAGAATCGATTGCCAATACTCTGCATGATATCACCAGAGAGGTACGCAGCGATCCCGACTGGCGTAACAATTACCCGAGGTCGAACTTCTCCAGTGCTGGAAACCGTGAACTGCTTCTGGACTCGCTCCATGACGTCATTAATGCTGTTGATAAGCTTATAGTCGTCCTCGCCCAATACAGCCTTGAGTGTTCCGCTCTGTCTCTTTAATAGCTTTCGCATTGACTTTGAGTCCCACCCAGCACCAGACTCTCCGCCAGACTTAGCAACCAAGCTTTCGATGACATTCTGGCGAATAAAGGGAGCGTCCTCGGCTGGAACGATGTCCCTCATGAACTGTTTGGCTTGACCCTCGGTGGTTTGACCGACGATTGCATCTCCAAACTTCTTTGATCGAAGGTGATCACCAGCCTCCCCCTTGAGAGCCTTCTTGATTAGGGTGTTTTCTTCAAATATACGAAGCTCCTCCCTTTTCTTAGCCCTCGCAACAAGCTCGTTCTTCACCTTGTTTCTCTTGTCGATTGAAAATGCCGACAGATATTCGTCAACCTCATCAACCCCAATCTGTGGTACTTTAACGCCAGACTGCTCAACCTTTTTCATTAGTTGCTCATACTCAGCAACCTTGCGTCTTCCCTTGCTGGTGATTTCCTTGGCATTTGGTCCAGACCATAATTGAGCCATGACTTCCTTCTGGTTCTTGTTGAGCTTTGCTGCTGATGCGGATGTTGTCCCCTTGTCAAACCCAAGTTGCGACATGAACTGACGGCGAAGATCCTTCTCCATTTGAGATGCACTTCGCAATGGATCTGCCGTACGCCCTGCTCGCGCTTCGGCTTGAACGAAGGCATCGGCATTAGAAGCAGTTTGCAAAACCTCACGGACAGTCTCAGCGTCCTTGAATACCGCTCTAGCCACGTCCTGGTTGGTTGCAACGTTGTCTCCAACTTGCTCCTTTAATGCTCGACCAACTGCTCCACGACGAAACCCAAGCGCTTCCTCCTTGACAAACTTATTGGCGTCTAGGAATGCTCGGTTGAAGTCGGTTCCAGCATTTCGAGCTGTCTTACTTCGCAGCGATCCAACTTCCTCGGCTACAAGCGATGCGAGTCTCTGTCCAGTGCTTTTGGTTTGTGCGCCATCTGGGATTGCGTCTCGGACAAGTGCAAGCTCAGCGTCAAGGTCATTGAATGGGATAAAATCATCTCCATCCTCCACCCTTTGACGTGCTGCCTTCATTGCTGCATTATTGAACTTTGGCTCTTTCGCGATGCCAGCATCAATTGATGCAAGTAGTTTCTTTTTAGACACGCCTACATTTAACTGCTCAGCGAGTTGGTCGCGTAGTGCGTACTTCTGCTTGACCGTTTCGTCTGCCCCTTGACCTAGCTTAGTAAGCAACTCTTTGTAGTCACCGCCGAATCGATCCATGTCATCGGTTAGTGTTGAGAATCGCTCCAAGCTACCAAGCTTTGCGTCTGAGATGATCTTACTAGCGCGGGTATCTGCCCCACGAATGAAGTCCTCTAGGTCAAGTTTCCCTGCTTTGGCGTTCTCTGCGATCCTCGCTGCGGCTTCAGAGGGTGTTGACTTACCAGACATTTCATCCGCCAAATTGATCATGGAAGCCCTTGTCTTGTCGTTGATCTTGGCAACCTTGGATGATGGTCGTGCTTGGGTGATCGACATTTCTTTCTCTAGTGTCTTTCCGCCGCCCTTTACTCCAGCGGTTTCACCTACGTCACCACCAGCTTGGCGGACGGTTTCCACGGAATCAGCAAACGCATTACCAGAAGACTCCCGAAGTCCAGACTTGCGAAGAAACTTAGATGCCACTCGACCGCCACCGAGAAGGGCAACGTCCGCAACTCCACCAATTAAGGCTTCCTTGCCGCGTCGACCAGCAATCTCTCCGAGCTGAATGTCCTCGTCGGACAAGGCACGTGTAGCAACGTCCTGCGCGGTTGCGGTAGCAAAGCCTCCGCCAGCAGCACCCAATACGCCGCCTATAACAGTGCCTACGGGTCCTCCAGCTAGGGTTCCTAGTGCAGCACCTTTAATACCGCCAGCGACTGCTCCAGCGACCTCTGGGACGTACCCAGCAAGGTCTGCCGTAAAGTCAGCAAATGAAGCACCCTGCTCGTCCACCATTGTCATCTTTTTTGAGCTAGGATCTCGGAAAAACATCTTTGGAGTTCCGCCAACGTCCAACATGGCAACGCCATCCTTGCCGTAGGTATCCTCCAGTTGCTTCATCTTGTCCGCATCTGTCGGCTGCATACTGAGCTTCGTACGATTCCAAAAGCTCATTCCAGAGTCAATGTCCACATTATCAATAGAAACCCCAAGGGCAGCAGCAGATAGTTGCTGTATGCGCTTTCTTTCGGTCGCCTTGTCTACTTCCGAGAAATCTGCATTCTGCTTGAACTTTCCAGTGCTAAGTTGCTCTTGAGCATCCTTTCTGGCAGCAGCAAACAACTGAGGCATGTCGTCCTCGGTTGGCATAGATTCACCATTAACCCTGATTTTTAATCCTGTTTCGTTGTCTTCTAAGTCAAATGTAGCCATATTATTAATCTATTACTGCGGTTGCTGTGAATCGTCCATTGGCAGTTGTTACCGATTTGCCAGATGGAGCTTGATTTGATTGACCTTGGGCTTGTTTGCCGCCCATCATTGATCCGTAGACACCATCGGCAGCTTCCTTGCCATACTCGGCGGCGTGTGTGTTGTATGCATTTTGAATTATTCCTTCAAATCGCTCGTTCAATTGCTTTAGATTCTGGCGAACCAGCTTTGAATCTGTAAACGGGTCTAGGGTAGCAAATTGATTTGTCAGGACTTTAAGCTCTTCCGTGTTCAATGCACCAAATCCAGTTGAACCCGTTGGTGAGTTAGCTTTTAGTTCCATCATTGCATTTAGGGCAACGTTGGACTTCAGGAACGCAAAGTCAGCCTCTTGGGCATCAGCGTCAGACCCCTTCCAGAAGGAGGCGGCTTTTCCGACCATATCGGTCGAGAAGAACCCATCGAGTCTGCCTGAAGCTCGACCCATCACGTCTCGCATATCAGCCACTGAACTAGCTAAACCTCTGCCCACTGACTCTGCTTTGGCTTCTGCTGTTTGAGCCTCCTTGGCTTCAGTCAAGCTTTTGTCATATAGTTCTTTGGCATCCTTAGTTGTTTCATACTCAAACTTCCCCTCGTTGAATTTCTGGGAACGAAGTTTTAGCTGTTGGTCGAATGTCAAGCCATCGCCCTCAAGTGGTTCTCCAGTCCTGCGATCAATGCCATTTAACGCAGCAACCTTGTCGCCACGTGCAATGTCGCTCGCACTAGCACCTCGCTGGTTTGCCTTGGCGATGTCTCGCCGATCTGCATCGCTGATACCATCACCACGTGCTGCGCGACGCTCACGGTCAGTTACTGTACCTGCTGCACGTGCCTGAGCCTCACCAAAGTCTGGTCGAGCTGCTTGACGTGCTTCGCGGTCTGCTGATGCTTGCTCAAACGAGCTACGATCAACATTAGGGTCAATCATGCGACCCTGTGCGTCTGTGCGCAGCCCTAGACCCTCTTCTGCTGATTGGATACCAGAGATGGTAGGTGATCCGAAACGCTCTTGTAGCATAGCCTGTGTTGAGTTAAGGCTTTGCGGCGCCTGTGCCTGTGGTGCTGCTGGTGCTGCCTCGGTAATTGCTTCTGGCGTTACGACGTCGGTTCCATTAACTGAAAGATCAGCGATAGATTCTGGTGTAGCCATGACCTCTGGAGTTACTGCTGCTGCTGTTGGTACTTCTGGTGCTGGTGTTGCCGCTGGCTCTGATGCTGCCGCTTCTTCGTTTAACCCAGACAGAAATGCACGCAGTTGAGATGCGTCGGTAATTGGAGCGCCAGTGTTGTCCCTTGTTGCTACACCAGATGTCAATGGTGATTGTAGGTTGACGCGACCGCCAGTTGATTGGCTTAGTAGATCAGCCACAACGTCGGAACTAGAGTTTACAAAATTACCGCCAGCCTCTGACGCGGCAAGTCCCGCGTTAAGAACGGCATCTGATGCAGACTTTACTCCACCTACAAGTCTTTGCTCAGATTCGGTAGACTGAAACAGTGGCGTCTCGGGCTGGATCGACGGAGCTTGAACGTCAAGTGTGCTTGCCATGGGGTCTGGCTGCACTTCACTTGCGAGTGTGGGACCAACCTGCGGGGCTGATAGTTCCTGTGGTGCTTGAGGCTGCATGCCAGGAGCAACGGGTGCTGGGGCATTAAAGCCGCCTTGCTCTGCTTGTTTCGCCTTAAGGCGTTCTAGTTCTTTTATGAATTCTTGTGACATAATTATTTTGTGTTTTTAGTTTAGCAGGTTTGTCAAATTAGTAAGTGTAGAAGTCGATGGAGTTAAACGTTACCTCTGCGTCAGCTTGAATTTCATCGTCGGTGGTACGCCTGGAGATAGACCTTGCTGCAAGAGGGTTTATTGATGCTGTAGCGTCGTAATAAAAGTTTCCTCCAGTTGATGACCTAGCGGTAGCAGCTGCGCAGAAGTGAAAAGTGTTTGAGTTAGATGATATGGCCTTATATCCGTATGCTTCTTCCAGAGAAGAGCTACCCTGTTCATTCAGGTATCCCCCTAGATGAACCCCACAATAACCTCCCCACTGCGCATAAACTGATGCTGTATTGGCAGTTGGAGTACCATCATTTGGTTCTACCCTTCCCGATCCGTATCCAACAAATTCTCCTTCATTGTACATAGCAACGACCTTACAGCCAACCAGAGCGCGAACGGCCCTAAAGAAACTCTCACTATTATCATATAGTGTGTGAATTGTTGTGTAAGAATTACACACTCTTTGGCGTGGAGTCATTGGGTCACGTGTATCGTATTCATTTTTATAGGCAAATCCACTTGGTTCCTTTAGGAATATGTCCCCATCAATAGATACTTCGCTGGTTAAATTGGTAGCTTTTGCCTCACAATTTACACTGGCAATGTTCCAATAAATCATCATTGCAAGTTTTAGTGACTCTAAGATCAGCGCATCCGAAGTCGCTGGACTATCTTTGTTTACTCCACTAAGTGTGGTCCAGTGGTCGTAATCATTAACATTAACCTTCGTCAAACACGATGTAAACCCGTTGCCCGCACCCAGTGCTGTAAATGGTGTTGCTGTTGGCATTATGTGACTTTAATCAAGGAGGAGCGAGGACTACCGTTAATGCAAAGCGTAACCTCTCGATATTGACCATACGCACTAATTCCAGAACTGACGGTATCGCCGTCCCCATTGGTGTATTGTGTAATTAACCTCAGTCTGTATTTAGTCTGAACTTCATTGGGTGCAGTTCCAGTGGTCGTAAATATGTCGGGAGTTGCATCGTAGGCTAATGTCTTGTCAAAGGAACCAGATGAGACAGTGAGAACCAATGACCAATAAGCTTCATTGTCATATGTGTCAGTTAGGTCAGCGGCTTCAATAAACTCAATGGTTTGATCTGCCCAAATGATTTCAATGCCAGCTAGACCACCACCGCCACCACCACCGCCAACATTATTTGTTGCGGTAAACTCATCGTTACCCAACGGAGTTCCTACGGGCGGAAAGTCTGGGTTAGTTGCTCTTGATGCTACTCGTCCAGATGTTGTATTAGTTAATCCGTTGGCAGCTTCACGGTCCGCAAAAGACGGACCAGAGCCACCGCGACCAGAGGACTTAGTGCTATTGCCAGCAAGGGTAAGTCCAGCATTCGCTTCACGCGCTGCAAAACTAGCGTCACGACCCGCTGAACCCTCATCAACGTTGCGACCCTTTCTCTGCTCTGATCTTTCCTGTGCTGCTGCGGCAGAATCACGGCGACCTTTCGTTGCGGCAGCTCTTGCGGATTTCTCTGCTGCTCTCTTCTGTCTGCCCTGCTCGGTTTTATTTGGTTTTTCAGCCATTAGAATGTGACGATTGTTTTTAAGTAAAGCTGAGTGCCATCTGCTGCTCGCGTGTACTTCTCTAGCTCTACCCTGTAGATCCCAGTTGTAGTATATGATGTATCTCCAGCACCATAGCTATTTGCAAATGCGGCATACACTCCAGCGCGAGTTGCATAAGCAGAGTCAGTAGTGCCGCTTGAGTTTAAGTATTGAGGAAACGACCTCCAACTGGATGAAACCGACGCAGTAGACTCCGTGTCGTTTGTGTAGAATGAATCAAATCCAACAGAACACCAGTCAACCCCCTCTTCAGTAAAGGCAACCTCGGTCTCCGTAATTAAATTTGCGCTTGTCAGGTAAACATCGACCGTCGCTTTCTTTCGGTATGTGCTGGGCTGGGACAATGCTTGCGGGTATCTGGTTGCAGCCCCAGATTTTGCGTTGGAGTTGAAGGAGCCTCCAGTAGACATAACTCCTGGCTCTGTTATTGTAAAAAACTTATCAACACTGTGGACCTTTACGGTAGTTGCTGGAGCAATGGACAATACTTGCTGTGTGTAAGTAGAGAATCCCTCGACATTCTGAACCTTTGGCTCAAACCAAGTGACATTAGTTCCCAGTGCTGTGCCGTTCGGCTTTACCAGTCCAGTCATTGACGATGCTGGAGCGCCAGTAGTAACATACACGTATGACGGAGCAAGGGAAAACCCGTCCTCTTCTAGTGGGCTAATAGATAAAACACCTGCCTCACTGTATCGACTGGTGCGCTTCTTGATCGTGTTGCCATTGTCGATGTTTTCTTGTGTGAGAAAAAGTGTCTTGTAGGTGTCTGTCCCGATTACTCCACTTGTAAAGTTAGTTGCACTAAGCTCTGTTCGGACAATGATCTCCATCCCGTCCTCCGCTTGAGACTCAATCTCAAAGTCATCAACTTCATAGGTAAACTGGCTAGTTATGATGCCCTCGTAGTCACGCTCGGATTGGCTGATAAGTATGTGCGATTCAGTGACCTCAGACAGATCAGAATCAACTTGCGCCTCCGTCATTCCAAATGCACTTACTTGGATGGTAGTAGCTCCACCAACAAACTCTTGCGATAGGCTCAATACTCCAGCCTCAAGCCACACCTCAGTCAGCTCCCACTTTGCTTCCGTCTTTTCGATCTTGAAGCTGCCTAGATATAGAGTTGTTCCATCACTATTAATCGTGCTAGTGCCAACAACCTTATCGTATGCGGTTCCTGGAAGGGCAACGAATGTGCGTGAGACGCGCTTCAAGCCGTTTAGTTCGTAATCTGTGTCCTCGGACTTCTCCTCAACCCAAGAGGCTGTGAGCGTCTCGTAGGTGAGCTTAACGCGCTTATCGCCCATCGAAGGGATATAGACGTACTCAGTCTCAACAAGCCGCATGTCTGGGTAGACGGAAGCTGGAATCGCCTCCCAGTCCTCGCTTACTCCAGAGCCAAAGTTTGTTTCCTGCAATATGCCATAGTCGGGGAGTATTGACGAGATATTTTCATAATACCAGTCCTCCTTGGGGCTATTGTTATCGCAGAGAAACTCTAGCTTGAAGCGTCCGTTCCACAACTTTTCAATTGCAGGTGCGCCGTTGGTGACCTTTAGTCTAATTGTACCTTGATTTGACATATTGTATTATAAAACGTAATTAACTGTTAGACCGCCGTACGTAGAGCCATAGCCCGTTGCTCCAACTGGAACGTCAATTGTGGTGGCAGGAACGCTATCGAAAACACTGGTGCCGAGAGTTGGGGCTGTTGTGGCAAGGCAGGAGATGGACCCGAGGCTTGTGCAGTCCTTAAATGCGTAGGTAGCGATGTTATTTACACCACTGCCGATCGCCACACTTGCTAGGTTTGTGCAGTCTCGGAACGCAGAACCGAGAATTTCAACAAAATTATTAGAGATTACGAAATTTGTCAGGCTAGTGCATCCTCGAATTGCACTAGTGCTTATGTTCATGGGGCTTGAGCTAGGGAGCTGAATGCTTGTCAAGTTAGTGCAACCAAAAAACAAGCTAATTCCAACGTCGGGAGCGTTGTTTCCTGTTTTAGCACTCACTAGGTTTGTGCAATTCCTAAACATTGTACCTGTACCTACCAACCCCAAGTTGCCCATGCTCTCAAGAGATACGACGTTTGTTTGACCATCAGCACCAATGAATGGCACCGAGTCCCCGCTTACCCTTACCTGAAATGTACCAGTCGAGGCAAAGGTGTGGGATATACTTCCAACGGAGAGCTGACCAACGAGAGGCGTAGTGGCACTCCCGTCGCCCCAATCAATTAATCCCGAGTAAATGTAATTTGAGCTTGTTGTTAAATTGGTGATGACGAGCGTTGTGTTGATAGACGCATCAACAGTAAACAGTAGGTCCTGATTCGTGTCCCTGTGTCGAGATGAAATAATTGAAGATAATCTCATGCTAGATAATGTCCCAGACGTTGCTAGAAACCCACTGCAACGCAAAGGTGCTACCCTCCTCTAGTGCAGCAATGACACCAAGCGCGTCATTAACTGTCACCCCAGCATTAGACAGTGTGGGGACGCCAGCAGCAGCAACCCGAACATATATTATGGGTGGCTCTGCCTCTCCTGCCCAGTCCACCGTTGAGTTGGTCGGGATTGTGATGGTGCAAGATGACGCATTAGTTAAACGTATGTATGCACCGATGTCCGTCAACGATAAGCTGCGTGCTGTGGTCGATTCAGTGATAATTGAGATCGGAGTGTAACTGTTAGCAACTGGGGTTGACCAAGTATTGTCTCCCCGCAGAAAGGTTGTTGAGTCAGCAGTTCCAGTTGCTGATAGATTTGCTACGTCAACTGCACCTGCTGCAATAGTTAATGCAGTGTCTCCTGTAACATCACCCGTATGCGTGGCATTGGTGACCTTGGCGGTGTTTAGTGCAATGGCAGCTGTGTTGGCATCAACTACTTGCTCTAGTTCATGTACCGCAGACTCATTGTTAATGTTTACGGACAAGATGCCGTTTGTGTTACCGCCATTGCTTGTTGCCAGTACGTGTCCAAGCTCGACGCTAATGTCTGGTTGAGTTAAGGTAATGCCACCAGCCACTGTGCTGCTAAGGTAAACCACATCGCCCTCAGTGTATGTTCCGTCATCCAGAACTAGGTCGCGAACATTGCCTATTAATGTAATGAAGCCGTTGCTGTTGTTTGGTATAGGTTGGGTTGCGACACCAATTGTCTTTCTTGCGTTGGCTACCGTGTCAGCCTGAGCTAAGGTGATGGTCGGCTTGTTGCCCTGCGAACCATTAACCATGACGACTTCTCCGTCAGATATTTGCGATCCAGTGGTGTTTCGTACATACATCACAACTTCTTGACCGAGTTGCAGTGTTACGTTGTCAGATCCAGTGACTAGGTCTAAGGTCTTTTCTGTGTCATTCCAGGATAGCTCTCCGCCAGTGTTACCATCATTAAAATCAACTCCAGTTGCGGATGTGCTAATAGTTCCTGTGAACGTTGGGTTGTTGATTGGAGCTTTGAGGGCAATATCTGCTGTGTTGGTGGTTATTGCTGTTTCCTTAGCTGTTGTAAAGCTTGCCGTTGTTGCGTCTAGGACTGCGCTGTGTGCTTGAACGTCCGTTCCAATTGCAACACCAAGGTTTGTTCGTGCATCCAGTGCTGTGGATGCCCCAGTGCCACCCTCAGTAATAGCTAGGTCATTGGCGAGCGTTAAGGTCTGATTAACGTTCATTCCTGAAGCATTGCAATACCACTGCTGGACATTGCCCCTGTAGTACCCAAAGTCCTCTGGTCCAGCCCCAACTCCCTTGAATCCAGTTTGGGTCCCAATGTCAATGCTATATTCCTGGGAAGATGCTGTTCGGTCTGTGGTGATTGTATTAAACGTAACATCATCCGCAGTGCCTAATCCAAGGTTTGTGCGTGACGTAGAGGCACTGCCAAGGTCGCTCAGGTTGTTAGACTTGCGGACGAAAAGTGAAGAAACAACGGGAACCTGCTCACTTGTGCTGCCGTCTGCTTGGTAGTTCTCGATTAGATCCCATAGCTCAATACTTGCTGTGCCAGTCGGGATAATGACGGTCTCTGCCTTCGATCCATCTACGGTAATCTCAAGGATACTCTTCTTTCCGCTGTCCCCGTTATTCCATACGTCAATTGAGAAGTCTCCGTTGGCGTCTGTCTGAACGGAGTCTACACTCTGAGCTACTGTTGCAGTTGCGGTGGCGTCTGTGCCGAGTTGAACTAGGCGGAAGGTGATCCACTTATTGGCAATAGCCGCATTATTGACACCGTTGATTGTCCCTGTGATAGTTGTTGTAGCCATTTTTAAGTTTGTAAATATTCTTTGGCGGCAAGAACCGCAATTTGGTGATATTCTGGTGAGTTGTCTATGCTTGTGTGGTCATAGTTAAAAGTCAGCTCTTTGCAGATGGATTTACCACCCACCAGCTTGTCCCCGTCTAGGCGATCGCCTCTTTGAGATAGCCACCCCACTACTGTAACATTTTTGTCAAGCTTGATCTTTCGATCGAAGAATGCCCACCAGCGACCAAGTATTGTCGGGCTATGGTAGACAGGATCGCAAGCAACCACTCTCACGTCGCACTGAAGGCGTTTTGATAGTTGAGGCATACCAAAGCCGCCTCCCCAACTGTAACAGCATATAAGGACCTCTGAAGGCTCAAGACTGTTGATGTACTTTGCGTAAGCTTTCCAGTCCGAGTTCCACTCCTTCAACTGAATCAGTGAATCCTGACCTTCGCACAGGTCGTCCAGCAGGCGTAGCTCGCGCCACAATTGCTTAGACCCAGTGTTCTGGTAGTTCTTCTGGGTAAAACCCGATATAACGACAATAACCTTCATTATGGCAATACGGGGAGATCAATCTCTGCGGCAACTTCTTTTTCAATGACGTTACCAGCGCCTTGCGGTGAGTAGAGATATACATCCCCCTTGTATGCGCAACTTGGCAACAGTAAAAATAAAGCTAGCAGTATGATTCTCATATTATTATTTATTTAATAGTTCTTTGATTATTTTCGTAGCCGATGCTGTCATGTAAACCAGCGTGGCAATACCGACCACCAGGCCCAGGATTTCGTTTATGTTGCTTAGTTCAATAGTAGCGATGAAGCCCCCTGTTCCGATTGTAGATTTGTATATTGCGTCCATTGTTGATATTATGCTGCGGGTAGACTCCCCGTTGTTTTATAGGCACGCACCTCGTCGTGCGCTAAAATTACCGGCTCAAGGTCAAAGCCCAGTGCATCTGCTGCCGCTAGAACTTCTTTAATTTCCTTCTGCGATAGGTTTGGCAGGGTAAGAATCTGGTGAGTTGAACCCTCGTATGCTGCGCCCCACTCAAAGCCATCTTCACTTGCCTCGTTCACGCTGAGTCGCATATTGGGATACTTAGCTTCGTAAGCTTCCTTGATGCCAGCGTTAAGTGGTGTCATCTCGATTGGATCGTCCTCGCCCACTGCTGGGAAGTAGATTGGTCCACGCTTGTCGAGGAACGCTTGAGGGACTGGGATCGCCTCGTAGTTAGCTGTGGAGATGCGAAGGTATGTATTTGCGAATGCCATATTATAGTCCGTAGAGTGATTTCTGTGTATCGTAATTAGTCAGCACCTCGTCTGCTGTGAGTGCGCGGTTGTAGATTTTTGCGGAGCCGATTTTACGATCCCAAAACCTATCCGCTACAGTTGAGCCAGTGGCATTTATCGTAACTGGAATTGAGCTTTGAAATAGCGATGCTGGAACTGAGGAACCTGCTACTGAAACGGAGACTCCATCGACATACGCGACAACTGTTCCTGCGGCATAGGTGAACGCGATGTGCGATACCTTATCCGCTATTGATATGATAGAAGAGCCCACTGCCACTCCAGTAGATGGATCGCCCCAAAGCATTGAAAGGTCACTAGCTAAGCTAGATGGGTTTTTAATAATTGCCCAAGCTCGATTTTGACCATCTACGAAATCCCATTTTGCAAAAAGGTATTTAGTGCTACTTGCAGGAACCCCATGAAAATTACCCCAAAGCTCCCAGGTCGCCTCAGTCGTCACGTCCAGCGAATCACTGTCAGGTGTGCGGCTGTATTCCCCTTCACCGAATAGATTGAGCTGCTGAGTGTTGCGACGTGGCTCAAGGATTGCATTGCCGAGTGCGTCGATCTGGTCGTTTGCGTCGGAGGCTGAGACTAGATGTGTATTTTCGCTAGGTGCGTCTAAATACTCTACGCTAATATTTGTGATTCCTATGCTTGCAGGAGAATCGCCCTCCGAGAAAGTAAAAGACGGAGCCGTCGCCGTCGCCGTTAATGTTATCTCATTATAGCCAGAAATGACCGAAATGTTATCTGAAGCGGCAGCAGCAGGGGTTGGCAGAGTTCCTTGTCTGAGCTGGATAAGCGGAGATTCATCGAATGTCGCAAAGAAGCGCACAGTGACACGTTCGCCAATTCCGACTGATGCGGGAAGATTCCACCCAGCGATTCCAACGCCTGCCGCCATACTACCAACAAAACCAAGAGGTGTAGTAGAAAAAGTATCCCACCCAATGTTGGATGGAGAAGCGTTGATTGCCTGAACCAGACTTGCTGCCTTGTTCCAGTTCCTGTCTGCGGTCTGCGGGATGGTTGCTTCGCCCGTAAAGCCAGAGCAGCCTGTGCATACGCCGTGCAGCTGATTAGGTCCACTGTCCACGATGGTCTTGCCATTGCTTGTGTTGCCCGCTGGATTGCTCCAGTCGTTGTGCGTCCAATGCTCGGTGCCTACGCGAAGGTCGCTAATGTCGCAGTCACTACCCGCTGTCCAAGCTAAATCACCAGAGACGGTAGCTGTGCTGCTTAACTTTTCCCATACGCCTGTTGCCGTCGGAGTGAAGGTGAGTGTACCAGTTACCCCGTTAAGTGTCCTTGCCCCAAGTGAAGAGACCCGCATCCATACCGTAGCTGTGCGAGACGATGAACTGTACCCAGTACCGTAAGTTACAGTGTCATTGACCACATCCATCGTTAAGCCACGACCGCTGTATAGCGTTGCAGTGTTATCTTGACCAGACTGATCGATAATAGTGAACGGACCTACATCTGTGCTGTAATCAAGTATTAACCCCTCTTTGGTGTACTGAGGTCCCCGTGGACTCAATGGATCGCCAAAGCGTGCGCCACGAAACTTGCGTGTGCCGATATTACCAAATGCTCGTCTGTCTCTAAGATGTGCCATATTATATGCTGTTGTCTACACTATATTGTGTCTTGAGCTGGTTGGTAAGTGCTGCAATAGCTCCAGACCGACTGACCTTCATTAGCGCCCGCTCAAGGGCATTGTTTACATCACGCAAAGCAATTGGGTTGAAGCCATCTTCCCCGCTCTGTGATGCTCTGTATGATCGCGCAGCGTCATAAGCCATGAACTCAGCCCATTCCGACGGAACTGTTGCTAGTGTGCCAGACTCTCCGTTGCCGTATGTGTCTGTCCAAGCTTTCTTGTATGCTACGTAAACTGTTCCAGTGACATTGCTTGCCACGCGGATTCCATTGCTGTCTGGGTATGCTGTAAGTGTCAGGGGATCGTTTCCAGACCACTTTGCTGCGCTCCAGTATCCAATGGCTTCGCCGATCTCAGATAGTGCCTGCACTACTGGAGCTGGGGACTCTCCGCCTGCTTCCACTGCCCACACTCCTTCTGGAACCGTTGCGCCCCCAACATTGGAGTATAGGACGTCTGAGGATACTAAGTCCTGAATTGCCCAGAGCGAACCAGCTGTGCTAGTAATTTGATAGACCGCCACGCCGTCCTTATACAGGGTGTATAATGGGTTCGTGTCTACACTATTGCCGTTGCGGACATACAGCCCGTTAGCTTCCACAGTCCCAGCTCCATATACATTGATGCTGTCCTCTGTCGCGGCAATATACCCACGGGCTGCTGTGCGAGGCTCAAGCACCAAGTAACGATCCCAGTATCGGGATTCGTCGTAGATTGTGCGAGCCGCTGAGTTTAGTAGAAATCCAATGTTGGTCAGCTCAGTTCCCGATGAGAATGCTGCTCCTGCTCGCGCTTGAGTTAGACCGATGACTTCCGCCCATGTTCTTGTGTTTGCCATTATGTGAGCCAATCTCCTGTAAGACCGCGTGCCTTGAAGTCTTTTTGTTTAAATTTTAGGTAGTCTGGATTTACGAAGTCTGTGCCATCTATGGCTTTACACTCATGCTCCATTTCCTTTTGTTCAAAGACGTCATAGCAACCCGCGAAGTTTAGCACCCCGCCATTGCTCGTCTTGTTGCCATTGTAGGTCTTCTTCATGTACTGGCGCATTACTTCATCGCGACGCGCCCGTCCTGCTGGAGACATTAACCATTGCCGACGCAACTCCATTTTTGCTGCTAGTGCTGTCAACTCCTCATCTGTTAATATCTTCCGCATAATTCTAATACTTACTTTTTACTTTACCTGCTGTGTTGCCCTTTTTCTTGCACTTCGGTTTGTTCATTGTTCTCATAGTGTATTTCGGTTTATTGTAACATGTAAGTAAAGGGAGGCGGCTGAATTGATCAACCGCCCCCCGAAACTAACTAACTAACTACGCTTCGTCGCTGAAGGCCACCTTGCCCAATCCATTAGGTCCTGTGGTCATGAGAGCGTAACGTGTGTCAACCGCACCCTTGTAAGAGCCGCCGAGGAACGGATAATTCTCCGACTCGATGCCTTGGTACTCTGCAACGTGCAGAAGACCTGGGTTGATGAAGTAGCCGCGATCCGAAGAAGGCATGCAATTAGGGTTTGCGCTCTTCATCTTGATTTGACCGAACTGAGAGTCAATGATCTCAACCATCCAAGGGATAGTAGTAGTACCATTCACGTTGTAGTCAACTTGAGATGCTGCACCAGCAGTGCGTGTGAACGAAGCAACGATATGCTCGCGGAGACCTGGACCAGCAACCAACCAAAGATCTTGCATGGTTGTGTCTTGGCTCCACATCGAAGCGATTTGTGCGCCCATTGCTGCATCATCGTAAGAAGCCTTAAGACCACCGTAGATAGATGCTGCTGGAGTTACATAGAGTGCGTCAACACCATTTGCTGCTGTGTTGGAGATAAGAGCGCCGATACCAGCGGTTGCACCACCAGTAACACCTGGAACGTCAGCGGTTACGCCTTGGTCGCCGCAAAGAACGAACTCTTTGTCGATCGCAACTTCAATAGCAGACTTGTCGGCTGCTTTGATCATGTTGGATACAACAGCGGAGTCTTCTTGCTCTTGCTCTTTGGATACTGCGTACTCAACAACTGTGCGCTGAGCTTGACCTTCAAACTCGCGAACTTGCGAGAATGCGTCACGACCGCTGTTTGTGTCAGCACCTTCAACGTGTGGTGTATTTGCCACAGCCTTGAGCTTGTCCATGAGACAGCGAGGGCGCTTGTTCTTGGTTGCTGTGTGGTTCAGCAAGCCTGTTACTGGTGTGATGTCTGCTGCTAGCAATTCTGCGGTCTGTTTGAGAGACTCGCGATTACCGACTGTACTTGAATATGTTTCTGCCATGATATTATGTTCTGTTTAAGATTCTGATTTGCTGGTCAGCGTCGCGCCGAGCAGCGATTGTTTGCCTCGGATCACTGATGATCTTTTGGAGTTTTTTGATTTTTACACTAGAACTATCTGA
>Ga0255047_10000429_pt1 | contig 34268 bp, 25 predicted proteins | sample JV7_2_1_MG_FD_183640 | JGI IMG/M metagenome (GOLD analysis project Ga0255047, IMG submission 183640) | Seawater microbial communities from Jervis Inlet, British Columbia, Canada - JV7_2_1 | ecosystem: Environmental > Aquatic > Marine > Inlet | place: Canada: British Columbia | collected 2016-10-06
TGGTCAAGTGGAGTGGCTGGTCGCTGAAGCTTGCAACTTTGATGTCAGTTTGCGTAGTGCCGATGTCGGTGAATACGTCGAGACAGTGACGAAAAAAATCATCGCGGACGTGCCGGACGCTTACGTTGCCGGTTTCGGTCATTTGGGCGACAACAACATCCATATTTCCGTACTGGCAGAGGGCTGCAAGACCACCTGTGCGCAAGTCATCGAGAAACACGTCTACGAGTCTCTGATCCCTTATGCGGGCGCGATCTCGGCCGAACACGGCATAGGCCTCGAAAAAAAACCGTATCTCTCGATCAGCCGAACGCCAGAGGAAATCGGCCTGATGATATCGCTAAAGAAAATGATGGACCCGAACAACATCCTGAATCCGGGCAAGGTAATTTCCGTCGACTAAACTGCGTGCTGCTTTTTGATGCGCAGCTGTTCGAGCCAGTACAACGCCAGGCCGACAACGAGCATGATTCCGACCAGTTGCCAGGACTCCGCCGATGAATGCGACGCCAGCCAGAGACAGAGCACGAATGCAACGAAGGGTATGGGATAGCCTCCCGGAATCTTGAATGCTCGCGCGATGGTCGCATAGTCCGCTTTTCCTTTGATGACCGGTAACGCAGCGATACAGACGATATAGGTGATCATGCGCGTCAGTGAACTTGCGATCGCAAGACGGACGAAGGAACCCGACAGCGCGAGCGCCGCCGCCGTGCTCCCCATAAAAATTACGGAATTTGCCGGCGTCGAGAATTTTTCGTGAATCCGACCGAACCAGGGTGGCAGCAGGCGGTGCTCGGCAAGTGCGAATGTCAAACGAGGCGTAGATAGCATGGTGCCTGCAAGATTACCGCCGATCGAAAAAATAGCAGCCAGAGTGATCGCAATTGCACCGACCGGCCCGGCCAGTTTGCGCCCGACGTCCACAAGCGTCGCGTTCTCATCCACTTGACCGCCCAATACGGAGACATAGACGAGAACAATCAGGAAATAGAGAATGCCGGTTGCGATCATTGTAAGTATCAGTGCTTTGGGAATCGTGACCTTGGGTTTCGCAGTCTCGCCGGCGGTGATGAGGACCGTCTCGAATCCAACGAATGCATAAATCAGCAACAACGTCGTTCCGCCGAGGTCGTCAATCGTCGGCATGTTGTCGGGAAACAGGACGTCCGGGCTTACGTACTGCAGGCCCAGGACAATCATTATCAGCAGTGGAATCACCTTGAAGAAAGTGAATACGGCCAGGGTACGCACGCCATCCCTGACGCCGAGGACGTTGACCAGGGTCAGGCCGCCGCAAACAACCAGGATCACGACGGCGCGGCCGGGATCGACGCCGAACCAGGGCCATATCGTTGCCATGTAGATGGCCATGACATTGCAATTCGCCGCAACCGCTGCGGCACGGCTCACGTAATAGATCCAACCTGTGCTGAAGCCGGTCAGCGATCCGAACGCCCGGGTGGCATATAGTACGGGACCTCCCGAGATGCGGAAGTAGCTCGACAACTCAGCGAACGTGAGCACGACCGTGATGATCAGGACGCCGACGGCGAGGAAAAGCCAGGGGCTCAACACGCCCGCTCTGGCTGCAACGGCAGACGGCATCGCGAAAATGCCGGCACCGATCATGCCGTTCAAAACGAGAAAGGCACTGCCGAAAATGCCAATGCCGCGTACGAGCTGACGTTTCTGCGCTGGCGCGGATTCAGTCAAGACCGGGTACTTCCTTACGCGACGGGTTCTATGTTGCTGTTCAGCCGGAACAGGTTGGACGGATCGTGTTTAACCTTGATCTTTTGCAGCCGCTCATATGTCGGTCCGTAATTGTCGGCAGCGGCCGTCGTACGGCAGAATTGACGCCTGTCCATGGTTGAAGCCCCTGAGGGAATGATTGTTGTGCTTATGTGCGCCAAGCATAGATGATGGGAAGTGCAATACCAAATACGCGAAGCTGAAGAACGGAATCGCTAATGTTCCGTTGTCTGATTGCGCGGCCGATCAGCAGCAATATGCCGAGTAACAGTAGCGGCCCCATCGCGCCACCGCCACCGCCGCCGGTACCGCTGTTTACACCCACTTGCACAGTTCGCTGTGCGGTGCTCATATTGCCGGCCCGGTCATCGACGCTGTAACTGATCGCATACGAGCCGACCACAGCCGTATTCACGGTGCCAGTGATCACAATCGAGTCGTTCAGGTCACCATCGATGTCATCGATGGCAGTGGCTCCGGCTTCTTCGTAAGTTCCGCCCGCCGCGATCGTCATGGATGCATCACCGAAAAGAGTAAGCATGGGGGGTATCCGGTCACCCAGTCCCAGCCGGCCGATTCCGTTATTGGCATGAATTTCGACGGCGTCTTCCCCAGCCAGGATCAGGTCATGTGATCCGTCGTCATTGAAATCGACCAAAACGCCTCGCCTCATGCCGGCGCTTACTATCTGCTCCGCGTCAAGTACAAAATCGCCACCCGAACTACCGCGGTAAACCTGATGCACACCGGCATCATTAACGGCAACGATGTCGGGCCAGCCATCGTTGTCGACATCGGCCGATAACAGTTCTGACACGATCGATGCGCCAAACGTACCACCAGCCGCAAAGTCGCCATTCGACTGCTGATACAGGATCATGTTTTCCGGTGCCGTGAGATCGCTGCCATCGATTCCTAGCAGCAGGTCCGGCGCTCCGTCATCATTCAGGTCACTCGCACTTACGTTGGCCACCGTGCCGTAGCGAAATTCCGCCCTGGAAAAATTTCTGCCATTGCCTGAACTGATCAATACGGCTACCGCCCGGTCAATTGACTCGACGACGACAATGTCGGGGTAACTGTCAAGATCGATATCCACGATTGCGAGGTCGATACCGGCACGTGCCGGCGGATACGACAAGTTGAAACCACTTGCACCGGACCTGGTTGCAACGTACGTGCCCCGCGGGCCAGTGAGCACCAGTTCGTAGTTGCCGTCGAGGTCAAGATCGGCCGCCGCGATATCCAGGACCTCGCCAACGCCACTGTCCTGGATACGAACTGCACTGGAAAACCCGCCGCTGCCGTCATTGAGGAATATTTCTGCGCTTCTGCTCGACATTCCGCTGACGGCGATATCGAGCGCACCGTCGCCGTTCCAGTCGAGAACCGCCGTCGTATTTCCGCCGCTGCCTGCACCAAGGCTGGTGCCCGGTGTACCCAATGTGCGATCACCGGCATTGAAGAACACGAGCGTTTCTCCCGACGTGGCTACGATATCAATCTTGCCGTCGCCGTTCAGGTCACCGCTATCGATATCCGCGCCCGGCGCGCTGAGGATCTGGGTCGGCCCTTCGCTAAATTCTGCAACAACCTGCGATGCCGCCAGTGCCGAGTTGTTGCGAAGGTTCGGATCGTCGGAGATTGCGATAGCAATGAGGGTATTGTCGCCGTCGCTTGTCTGCGTACCCTGTACATTGAATACCAGACTGGTATTGGCCTGCATGCCGTTGTAAGTACAGCGAACGGCTGGTTTGCTACTTGAATTATCCTGGATTGAACATTCCGGTGGCGCTGCAAGCGTGAGCGAGGGGCCGCTGGTCGTCCAGCCGGCGACAAGTTCGCCGTCCTCGACGTCTGCCGGGCCATTGTTGTCCAGAATAATTTGCCATTGCGAGGTTTCGCCGACGGTGACGGGATTGACCGCCAGTGATGCTCGAAGCGATACATCCGCTCGATTATCGGCGAAGATTGTAAGGCCGAAACCCAGGATCGCCGAGGCACCACCCGAATCGGTCGCGATGATGTTCACATTGTATTGCGTATCGCGAGCATCAAACCTGATCGGGGTCCCTGATAGCACGCCAGAGACTGAATTGATTTTGAGGGTGCCGCTGACCGGCAATCCCTGCGCACTGAACCGAAGCGTATCGCCGTCATCGATATCTGCAAAGAAGCCGGCGAGTGCCAGCGAGAACGAGATACCTTCGATCGCTTCCTGGTCTGCCGGCGTGCCGGTGACAAACGGAGCGTCGTTACGCGGCCGGACGGTTACGCTCAATCCGAACGTGTTACTGAAACTATTGCCGTCATGGACACGAACCGGCACGCTGAGTTGGCCATTAAAATCCGGAACCGGAGTGATTACCGTGCCGTTTCTCGAGTAATTGTCGCCATCGTCAACTTCAATCGAGAAATCTTTCGGAAATTTACTGTCCGGGTCGGACACTTGCAGATCATTCACCCTGATCTCACGTGACGTGTCCTCGTCCACTTCGACATTGAGCTGGTCTACGATTATCGGCGGGATTGGTTCACCCGGTGTGATGTCGATCCTGACGCGCGCCTCTCTTGATAGACTGGTGCCGTCAGATGCGCGATACCTGAATTCATCGCTAAGGTTGAAGCTGCCGTCATGGTGGTACGAAAACGTGCCGTCTTCGTTAAATACCAGATCGCCGTAGCTGACATTCCTGGTCAAAACGGCCGTTAGCTCGTCGCCCTCAAAATCAATGTCATTGGCCAGTACGCTCAATGCTCCGCCATTCAACGACGATACGGTTCCACCGCGGGCAACCGTCGCGGCATCATTTCTCGGGAACGGCGGCCAACCGTCCGCCCAGACAATACCGCTGCTTCCCGCGAAGAGAATCAGGGCGATCAGTATGCTTGTCGTTCTCCGGCCGACAAACAGTGATTGTGTCGGAGGTAGTTGCACAACGCTTTCCCGGTCTGGTTCTTGTTGTAAGGGGGCGTTCGAGAAAGTGTAACCCACCGAGAGAAACAGCAACAGAAATAGGCAGATTGAGACCATTATGGTAAACGGATGAGTTAGATTGAGCATCAATCCACTCGCGCAAGGTCATTGGCATCGATATATTGGCGTCGCCGTTGTAATGCTCCGTCGGTTGGATGCATGACAGACATCGAAATAGCGAAAAGAAAATCAGCATGAGATTCTCAACAAACTGCCCGAAAATAGCCGTCGCGCCGATGATGGACTGGACTGATCGCCATTGTCGGTTCTTCCTGAGACTTCTATCGTCACACGCGCGCCTGTATACAGAAATGGTGACTGCGGCGGCGCTGATCCATGGCGATGCAGCAAAGTTGCTGGCATTCGATGCGGCGGAGCATCCAGTCGCACTTCAAGTCGGCGGCAGCGATCCGACGATGATGGCGGAAGCCGCCAGGATAGCCGCCGCAGCCGGCTACGACGAAATAAACATTAATGTCGGCTGCCCGAGCGACCGGGTCCAAAGCGGCCAGTTCGGCGCCTGTCTGATGTCAAATCCCGATCTCGTCGCCAGGTGTTTTGAGAAAATGAGTAGCGTTATGGATTTGCCGGTCACGGTCAAAACTCGAATCGGTATCGACGATCAGGACAGTTACGAGTTCCTGGTCCAGTTTGTCGAGACCATGCAGACTGCCGGTTGCAAATCCGTCATCGTTCACGCGCGCATCGCGATCCTGCAGGGACTCAGTCCGAAGGACAATCGAACCGTGCCACCGCTGGATTATGAGCGCGTCTATTCTCTCAAGCGAGATTTTCCAGACCTGGAAATCGTCCTGAATGGCGGCATATCAAACAGCAATCAGGTGCTCGGGCATCTGCAGCATGTTGACGGCGTAATGATCGGACGTCAGGCGTATCACGAGCCGTGGTTTCTGGTCGAACTCGAGCAGACTCTGTTCGCCGGCGAGAACCGGCAAGCGCCGGAACGCCACGAGATCATCGAGTTGATGATTCCCTATATCGAGCGGGAATTGTCGGCCGGTGCCCAGTTGAAGCACATTACACGACATATGCTCGGGCTGTTCGGAGGGCTGCCCGGAGCGCGGGCATGGCGGCGTCATCTCAGCGAGAACGCACACCTGCCCGGCGCGGATGTCGGCGTGCTTCTCGAAGCATTAGCGAAAATACCGAAAGCAGCATGACTGGGGACAGTCCGCAATTTAACGTTACAATCCACATCCATCATTGACCACGGAGTATCGGAATTACCATGAGCGCAAAACCCGCAGCCGCCCGCAGCAAACGCCAAACCATGGCTGACAAAGCCGACATCCATGAGCTATACGAGAAATCAGTTCAGAATGTCGAACATGAAGTCGAGTTTCTGCAAAGCACATTCAAGAATATTCGAGGCCGCACCGCGCACTTGTTTCGTGAGGACTTTTGCGGGACCGCGAGCGCATCTTGCGAGTGGGTGCGGCAAGGCGGAGACTACCAGGCTATCGGTGTCGATATTGACCCGGCTGTTCTGGAATGGGGCCGTCAGAATCGTGTAAGCCGATTGTCGGCCGCTGATCAGGCCCGCGTCGGCCTGATCGAAGGCGATGTAATGAGCGCTGATACGCCACCGGTCGACTTGATGGCGGCTTTCAATTTCTCCTTTTTCATTTTCGATACACGTGACAAGCTCAGAGCTTATTTCGAACGGGCCTATGCTGCGTTGAAGGATGACGGCGTGTTTTTCGTCGACCTGTTCGGCGGCCCCGAGGCGCAGGAAGAGACCAAAGAGAAAACCAAGTACAAACGCTTTACCTATATCTGGCATCAGGCAGAGTTTCATCCGGTGACCAACCATATTCGCTGTCATATCCACTTTCGCTTCAAGGATGGTTCCAAGATAAAGAAGGCATTTACCTACGAGTGGCGCTTATGGTCCGCTCCCGAAATTCGTGAAGTTCTGGCGGAGGCCGGATTCAGGAAATCGACGCTGTACTGGGAGGGCGAAGACGAGGACGGCGAGGGCAACGGCGAGTTCACACCTGACGAAAAAGGCGAGGCGGACCTGGCATGGATAGCGTATATTGTTGCCGAAAAATAGCCAGAAATTAGTGCCTTGGCATTACTCTGCACAATTTGGCTTAATTAGACATAATGTTCGTTGAATCAAGGGGTAAGCGCTTATAATCGCGCGTTCGGCGAGCTTCTTGTTTAGCGCGCGGATGCAATTGTTTGGGTAAGGGCCAGATGGCAAAAGACTTGGAAGTCGCAATCCTGTTCGCCGATGTTGTCGGCAGCACGCAGCTGTACGAGCAGTTCGGCGATACCAAGGCCAGTGAAACTGTTGCTCACTGTCTCGAGGTGATGAAGGATGCCACTCACCAGTTTGATGGGACGGTAATCAAGACCATTGGTGACGAGGTAATGTCGACTTTCCAGACAGTCGACGATGCGATGAGTGCTGCGACACAGATGCAGGCACGCATAACGGCCGACCAGGAAGAGACGGGCGACGATAAGCTCATACCCGTGTCGATCCGCATTGGATGTCACTTCGGCCCAGTCGTTCAGGAACAAAACGATATTTTCGGTGCGGCCGTACACACGGCGAATCGCATGACGTCGCAGGCCAAAGCCAAACAAATCGTCATCTCAGGCGCGACCGTCGAACAAATGGGCCCGGACTGGGAAGGCCAGACGCGTCAGATCGACGTTGCGACCGTACGTGGCAGGATCGATGAGGTCGCGTTGTACGAATTGCTCTGGCAGCCGGACGAAGCGACCAGCATGGTGCCGACGATCGAGTGGGAAAACAAATCAAAAAATGCGAGCAAACTCATTTTGAGCTTTCGGGAAACCACGGTAGAGCTTACCGACGAGAAAAAGAGCGTTAACATGGGTCGTGCCGACGACAACGATTTGGTCGTCAAAGGTAATCTCATCTCGCGCATTCATGCGCGGATCGAAAGACGCCGTGGTAAATTCATGCTGGTCGACCAGAGCACCAACGGCACATTTCTGCAAAGTGTCGAAGGCGAGGAAACTTTCGTCCGCAGGGACAGCACAGAGTTGGTGGGCGAGGGTGTTATCGGCCTCGGCCGCGTCGCCAAACCCGGCACGCCGCTGGCAATACACTACGTCCTGGAAGACTGAAAAAGGGGACGTATCCTCTTTCTTTTTGCTAGCCGGACTGTCTCAGTGCTTCAGCGACCTGTTGCTGTTCCTGTCGCAGGTCATCGGGCAGTCGCTCTCCAAAGCCATCCAGATATTCGGCGACCGAATCCATTTCGTCCTTCCACTGTTGTGCGTTAATGGAAAGCAACGTCTCCATTGTTTCAGGCGCAACGTCAAGGCCGCTGATATCGATATCCTTGGCTTCCGGCAAGAATCCGATTGGCGTTTCTCTGGCAGCAACACGGCTCTCGCAACGATCGATGATCCAGCGCAGGACCCTCAGGTTTTCACCAAAACCGGGCCACAGGAACTTGCCGTTCCTGTCCTGACGGAACCAGTTGACATGAAACATTTTCGGCAGCTTGTCCGACTTCTTGGCGAAGGACAGCCAATGCGCCCAGTAGTCGGCGAAGTTGTAACCGCAGAAAGGTTTCATCGCCATCGGGTCACGTCGTACGACGCCAACGGCGCCGATGTTCGCCGCGGTTGTTTCGGATGCTACGCTGGCGCCAACCAGCACGCCGTGACGCCAGCTCTTGGCTTCGTAAACAAGGGGTGCCAGCTCTTTTCGACGGCCTCCGAAAACCAATGCTGATATCGGCACGCCCTCGGGCGCCTCCGCCAGCTGTGAGTAGCTCGGATTCTTCCTGGCCGATACAGTAAAACGTGAATTCGGATGGGCTGCCGGCCCATCGTTCGAATCGTAAACGTGACCTTGCCAATCCGTCGTCGGCGAGCCCACCTTCTTGTCTTCCCACCAGGGTTGATTGTCGGCAGTCACTGCAACATTGGTAAAAATAGTGTCGCCCTTGATCATCTCGAACGCATTCTTGTTGGTCTGGGCGTTCGTGCCGGGTACGACGCCGAAATACCCGGCCTCCGGATTTATGGCACGCAGCTGACCCTCGTCGTCGAGATGCAACCAGGCAATATCATCGCCCAGGGTCCAGATCTTCCATCCCGGGAGTGACTCGGGCGGAATCAGCATCGCGAGGTTGGTCTTGCCACAGGCAGACGGGAACGCGCAGGCGAGATAGTGTTTCTCGCCTTCCGGGTTTTCGACGCCGACGATCAGCATGTGTTCAGCCAGCCAGCCCTCTTTCCGGGCCTGCCAGCTTGCGATCCTGAGCGCATGGCATTTCTTGCCGAGCAGAGCGTTGCCGCCATAGCCGGACCCGATGCTCTTGATGCTGAGCTCCTCCGGAAAATGCATGATGAAACGCCGCTCCGGATCCAGGTCGCCGATCGAATGCAGGCCCTTGACGAAGGTCCCTTCCTGCTCGATGCGAAGTAGCGCCTTGCTCCCCATGCGGGTCATAATTTTCATGTTCACGACGACGTAGGGGCTGTCGCTGATCTCTACCCCCAAACGGGCGTAGGGAGAATCGATCGGTCCCATGCAATACGGGATGACAAACATCGTGCGGCCCTGCATCGATCCCTCGAACAGCGAGTCGACTTTCTCATGGGCATCGCGAGGATTCATCCAGTGATTGTTCGGCCCGGCGTCTTCTTCGTTTTCAGTGCAGACATAGGTCAGGTGCTCGACCCTGGCAACATCGGAGGGGTCCGAACGATGCAGGTAACAGTTCGGATAGTCATGCTCGTTCAATGGAACCAGATCACCGCTGCGGCACATCTGATTGACCAGACGCTTGTACTCGGCATCCGATCCGTTGCACCAGTGTATTTCTTCGGGTTGCGTCAACTTGGCAACCTGATCTACCCAGTCCTGCAGGACCGACAATGTGGTTGTCATGGAGGTCTCTGAGTTGCGATTCTTGATTCTTGCCAGGGACTCAGTTGGCTCTATTTTATGGCCTTGATCCCTGAAAAGGGCGGCCATTATACATTCACCGGCAATCTTTGCATCGAAGACAGGTGCGGACGAATTGTTGACACAAAAAAGCCGCCGATCCTTGAGCGACCGGCGGCGAGTCAAATGAGGGCTGGAAAGTCCTCAAAGGGGAAAATGTCTTGAAATCAAGCCGCTATGTCGTCACCGACAATGGCCGATTCGGCCGCCACTGGCTTCGGCGCAGCGGGTGCTTTCTTGACAGCAGGCTTGACACCCTTGAGCTCTTCAACGGTGCCCCTGAAGATGTCGCGAATCTCGCTGCCGGCGCCCCGGACGATGCCGAATGCCTCGCGAGCTTCGTTCCTGATTCGGCTTGCGCTGTCCGGAATCAGAGCAATCTGCGTCTCGACAAGACTCTTGAGGTCATCGGCGCTTGCCGCAGCTTTCAGGTGACCTGCGAGTACATCAATCTGGTCCTCGACCAACTTGGTCTGGCGCTTCCAGAGCTTGTTGACAGTACGGTGTGAAACGCCGGACAGCTTGACCCCCAGGCGGGAGACAGTCTTGACCGGCTTCTTGCCTTTGCTCAACTTGCCGGCAGCCGTCTCGGTGCCTTTGCGCGCCGCGGTGACGGCGTCTTCGTAGCGATCACGTGCTCGGTCAGCAATCTCACTAATTTTGTTCTCGATCTGCAGGTTCATGAAAATCTCCTTGGTGCAGTGCAACATTGTTGCAGCGCACAATAGGGATGCTGAGGGATTTTGTCAAGCCTCAAGGGCAATCTTTTTTGCAAATAAACCGGCTTTTTCGATGCCGAGCCAAAAATTGAGCACTTGGCCATTATTGGGAATTGATGGCCATACTTGCTTTGGCGATTTTCAGCGAATTTAATCGGCGCCGAAGTCTCCAGATCGGCTGGAGGCCGCGAATTTCCTACAGATTGAGTGTGATCCACATCACAGATTACTTGTGATTACCGTCACAAAGCAGGTACAAATCCGCCCTTATTATGGAAACTAAAAAGCATTTCCGAGACATTGGTATTGGCCTCCTATAAGGGGAGGTGCGCGTGTGCGAATGACATACAGGATAGTGCTTTGGACAGAACCAACCGGATCGAGGCCAGACGGGATCGGCTGAGACGAATTTCCAGATTCGTCGCCGCTGTTTTCATGATCGCGTTTGCGACGACCGCATTCTCGGCAGGCACACCCGTGGGCACCGTTATCGACAACATGGCCCAGGTCGATTTCGACATCGCCGGGACGCCCGATTCCGTCAACTCCAATGTCTCCAGCATTACTGTGCAGGAGACGATCGATGTTGTCGTTACGTTGCAGAGCCCGCAAAATCTCGTCGCGGCCAACGACACGAACCAGGCGCTATTGTTCAGGGTGACCAACATCGGTAATGGCAGCGAGGCCTTCCAGCTTGCGATCAACAGCGTCATTGGCGGTGACGACTTCGATCCGGTGCCATCCGCCACGCCGATCTATTTCGACAGCGATGCCAGTGGTGACTTCAGCGTTGGCGACGTTGCGTACGTGCCAGGCGGCAATGACCCGGTACTGGCCGCCGACGCCTCAGTTGATATCTTGTTGCTTAACGACATCCCGGGAGGCGTCGTCGATGGTGAAATCGGCAGGAGCGAATTGACGGCCGATTCCCTGACCGGAACCGGCGCTCCAGGCGATGCCTTTCTGACACAGGGCGATGGCGGTACCGACGCGGTCCTGGGAGCAACCGGCGGTACCGGCAGCGACACCGGAGAGTACCTCGTTGGCGAAGTGCAGATCAGCGTTCTGAAGTCCGTCACGGTCCTGGACCAGTTCGGCGGCACCGAACCTATCCCGGGCGCGACGCTGACTTACACAGTCACCGTAGCAGTAACCAATGGTGGAACTGCGACGTCAAGCGTGGCCAACGATTTCATTCCCGCCGATACGACGTACGTGCCGGCGAGCATTTCCTTGAACGCAGCCGCACTAACTGACGCTAACGACGCGGACGCCGGCGAACTCGACATGTCCGGCGCGCCGACCGTCGTTGTGCGGCTAGGTAACCTAACTCAGGCGGATGGCATTCAGACTGTCGTCTTCCAGGTAACGATCGATTGATGTCTTTTTACACTCACAGCAAGGGGGTTGTTATGAAAATCTCGTATGGTTTTGGATTAGCACTTTTATTGATCTTCTCGTCTGCAAATGCGATCTCGCAGGAGCAGGGACACCTGAACGTCACCACGCTCGTGGAAATGGAGCAAGTGAGCGTCGGCGCTGATGGTGAGCGACAGACCCGTCTGGTGCCGGTCGAGACGGTAGTGCCCGGCGACGTCGTGATTTACACGACAACGGTCGAGAATATCAGCGATGAGGCGGCCGACAATGTCGTCGTCACAGCGCCCGTGCCCGAGCACCTGAGCTATGTGGGCGGCTCCGCATTCGGCCCGGGCATGCTCATCGAATTCTCGGTAGACGGCGGCGTCAGTTACGCGGCTGCCGAGGAATTGACGGTCGATGACGACGGTCAGCCTCGGCCGGCTACGGCTGATGACTTCACGCATATCCGGTTTGTCATGCAAGACGACCTTGCCGCGGGCGCCCAAAGCATCGCGCGCTTCCGCGCACATCTGAACTAAGAATTCGCGAAGACGAATCCTTCAGGGGAAAGCCGTTACGGGTGCAGGGCCCGTAACGGCAGCAGGTTTCCCTGCCCGGTGATTTCTGCCGGCTAACTTTTTTTTTGATGAAGTAAAAGGAGTACCGTGATGAAAACCTTGAAGAAACTGCCACTCCCTGTGCAAGGGCTTGGCATAACAGCGATCCTGCTGCTGCTGACGCAATCCGCGTTCGCAATCGGCACGGACGAAGACACCGACATCATCAATCGCGCGTCAGTCGACTATGCGGTTGGAGGCGTCGGCCAGGTCGTAATCGAGTCCGATCCGGGTGGTAACAGTAGCCCGGGCGTTGGTCTTGGCGGCGACACGGTCTTCGAGGTCGATCGATTGATCGACTTCGAAGTAACGGGTCCTGGAGCCACCACGATCATTTCCCCGGACGAGACTGATGCCGTATTGATATTCACGATGACCAACAGTGGCAACGACCACCAGGACTTCGTGTTTTCGGTGACCAATCTCGCTGGCGATGACTTTGACATGAACGAGATTACCTCCACGCTCAGAGTCTTCGTTGACGGCAACGGCAACGGCGTTTATGACGCTGGCGTCGATACCGCGACATTCGTCGATGATCTGGTTCCGGATGGCGCGACGACGGCGACGATATTCGTTCTTGCAGATGCCGACAATCCGACGCCGGGAGACGGCGATCTGGCTGATATGCAGCTGGAGGCGCGAGCCCATGACGGAAATGATGGTGCAACAGGTGGGCCGGCGGGTGCGCTGGCTGCCGATAACAGTGGCGATCTCGACCTGCCAGGCACGGTTCAGAACGTGTTTGGCGAGCTGGGTGCCGTGAACTACGACAACCGGTTCGAAGCGACCGGCACGTATGAAGTTCAGGCAGCATCCCTGACCGTCACCAAGACCTCTGCTGTCATATCCGATCCGTTCTCGACGGGACCGAACTGGAAGGCGATTCCGGGTGCGGTCATCGAGTACACGGTGACGATCGTCAATACAGGAGCAGTTGCCGCGGACAATGTAACAGTCAGCGACAACATCCAGGTCGCAAACGTGACGTTCAACGATGCGGATCCGTATCCGACACTCGATGCGGAAATTACCGTGAACGCCGTTATCGATCCGGATCCCTGTGAGGCTGATGCCTTGCCGGCGGATGGTTGTACCTATGATGCAGTTACCGGTGCACTGGTGATTGGAACGACAGCAGGCTTGTCGATTCCGGCGGCAGGCACGGCAACCATCACCTACCAGGTAACGATTGACTAACTAGTCGATCGTAATACCACGGTGCTCAAAGGACTGCATGAGGCATGTAGGTTCTGGGCTGCCCGAATGGGCAGCCCAGGCCTGCCGTGTGCCTGGTCCGCTCCACCTGGAGCGGGGCGGGTTCGCCACATGCGCAGTCACCTTCGGGGGGATCGGAAGTTCCCCCCGAGGTGCTTTCAGCACCGAATGAAACGTCTAAAACTCCGGCTGATATTTGCCTTATCTGTATCGTTTTTACCGGGTTTGACGGCGTTTGCGGCCCCTCCCGGCACTGTCATATCCAACCAGGCTGCGCTTGATTATCTGGATGGCGCGGGCCTTAACGCCACAGTCGTAAGCAACATTGCCCAGGTCACTGTCGCCGTCGTGCGAAGCCCGGCCAGTGTCGAATTCACCCGCGTGGTAGGCGCGGGCGCTGGCGACTATCAGGAAACGGTCGGTCCTTCGGCCTGTTTCCAGGGTGGCGCGTTTGTGGCATTAGCCGACCCGGTACTGACGGGTGGCGGGACGATTGACCCGACACTCGTTCAGGATGTGAGCATTACCGGCAATTACAATCTTGGGGAGCCGCTGTTCCTGCGATTGATCGATACCGACCAGAACGTCGACGCGGCCGTAATTGACACCGCAGTCGTTACGGTGATTCACGATACGACGGGCGATACCGAAACCATTCGACTGACAGAGACTGGCGTCACGACCGGCATTTTCGCCGGCTTCGTGCCATCTGCAAACGGGCCGCCGATAGCCGGCGACTGCGTCTTGCAGGGCGCGATGAACACGACAGTCAGGATCAGCTACACGGATCCGGCGGACGCGACCGATTTCACGGAAACGACCGCAATACTCGATCCGGTCAGCGTAGTCTTTGAATCGCGAACCGGTACGCTGGTTGACGGCGCGACAATCGAAATTGTCGAAACGGCAACTGGCCTGCCTGCAACGGTGTATGGCAATGACGGTATCAGCCTGTTTCCATCGCTGATTACGAGCGGTGCCACGGAGTTCGACAGCTCCGGTGCCCCGTATCCGTTCGCGACTGGCGAATATCGCTTCCCGGTAGTGCCTCCCGGCGACTACCAGCTTATCGTTACCGCACCGCCCAACTATACGGCGCCATCGGTCGAGACCATCGCCAATCTGCAGCTATTGCCCGGCGCACCTTATGCGTTGGGGCCAGCCTCGTTTGGCGGGACCTTCACTCACAGCGACACCTTGTCTTTCGACTTTGATATTCCGGTCGACCCGGAAGCCTCGGCACTATTCCTACAGAAGAGCACGCTAACTGCGGTTGCGGCACCGGGTGATTTCGTACGTTACGAACTGGCGGTCGAAAACACCTCGGCAGCCGGTGATGCGACAAATGTCACTATCATCGACCGGCTCCCGTCCGGCGTTCGATTCATGACAGGCTCGGTAACCAGGAATGGCACAAGCGATGTCGATCCTGTCGTCGATCCTGTTGCGATGACGCTGGAATTCGACATCGGCACGCTGGCGCCCACCGAAACTGTCGTCATGAGTTACGTTGTTGAAATTGTTTCGGGCCAGGCGAACGACGAACTGGTCAACCTGGCAACTGCATTTGCAGATGCGGGACTGATCTCGAACGACTCGACGGCAATGATCCTGCTGACAGAAGACCTGTTCAGATCGACATCCACACTCGTCGGACGCGTCCTGGAAGGCGAGTGCACGTCGGAATCCTTTACCGAAGAGCAAGGCGTCCCCAACGTAAGGATCTATATGGAAGATGGCCGCTATGCGGTCTCCGATCAGGGCGGAAGATTCCACTTCGAAGGCCTACGTCCAGGCAGGCATGTTGCCCAACTCGATCCGGTGACGGTACCGGAGTACTTCGAGATCACTGGCTGTGACACCTCGCCCGCGTTTTCGGGCCGTGTTGATTCACAGTTTGTGGAGTTGTCACGTGGCAGCCTGAAACGTGCCGATTTCTATCTCAAACGCAAGGCGCCGCCGGAAGGTCGCGTCGATGTCGAATTGTTGAGCTTCGGCACGGAAGGCACGCAACAGGTAGCCTACGTTGTCAAGCTGAACGGCCACGGTAACGTGAGCATCAGAAATCTCAGCCTGATGGTGATGCTGCCGGATGGCGTTTCGTACTTGCCGGGCACGATGCTGGTCGACTACAACCCCGCAGATGATCCCCGAATCACCGGCCAGGCATTGACCCTGCCGCTTGTCAATCAGGAAGATCGTTGGCAAACGGAAATCAGGTTCGAGGCAAGTATTGGCACCGAGGTTCGTGGTGACCTGGTGACCAAGGCGCGCGCGCGCTTCGACTCGCCGATAAAATCTGGTGTGATGACACCGGTCGCCGAAACCAAGATGGTTCGCGAGCTCTCCGTTTTCGAAAACGAAGGCTACGTACTGAACCTGAAGTTTGAAGTTCTCTCCGCTCAATTGTCTCTTGCCGACAGGCTTGAGCTCGATACGCTCATCGAGAGTTGGCGGGGAGTCAGTGATATAGAAATCGGCGCGATCGGCCACAGCGATGGCCAGAGAATTTCGCCGCGCAATCGTCACATATTTGCCGACAATTACGTTCTCTCGCAGGCACGCGCGAGGTCGGCCGCCAGCTATGTTGCTGACGCTCTGAACGTGCCGATCGATAAAATTCAAGTCGAAGGCCGTGGTCCTGACGACCCGGTCGCGGATAACGCGACTGCAGAAGGCCGGCGGCGAAATCGCCGCGTCGAAATGATCATGAGCGGCATGCGAGCGACTCGTCTTACGTCCTTGCAGGTCGTCAAGGCATCCAGTGGTACGCAGATTGCCGAAACAGTTGGCGCGGTGCCTGGCACAGAAATGGAGCAGCAGGAATCGGCCGACGAATTATCTGCCGAAGAATTGCTGCTAACCGAGATCGAACCGGAGATCGGCAGTCTGTCTCAGGGCGTGGAAATGCTGCTGCCAACGGCTGACTACCAGCCGGCGGTACCGGTTACCAAGATTTCGATCAAGCACAGACCTTCTCAGACTGCCGTTGCCTATCTGAACAACGATCCGGTGAATCCGGTTAATTTCGAAGGTACGCAGACCGACGACGCAACCGGTATCTCGATTTCCCGTTGGCGCGGCGTTGATCTTCGCGATGGCAGCAACTGGGTGCGCGTCGAGGTCCGAAATCCGGACGGAAGCATACTTTCCGTTCTCGAACGAGAAATTCATTTCTCAGGTGCTGCGGTTCGGGGCGAGTTTGTCGAGGAACTGTCGGTGCTGGTGGCCGACGGCAAGACACGTCCGGTCATCGCCGTTCGATTGTTCGACAAGTATGGCGAGCCATCGCGCCCCGGTGCAATCGGCACATTCAGGATTGGTGCACCCTATCGCTCGTGGTGGGACGTGCAGAACGATCGCAAGAACAAGCTGGTCAGCGTAGGGAATAGGGAGCCGATCTACCGCGTCGGTCCCGACGGTATTGCGTTGATCGAGTTGGAGCCGACCACCCAAACCGGCCAGGTCACGCTGCAACTCAGGTTCGACAGGCTGCGTCATCAGGAGATCCGCAAATGGCTCAGCGCCATGCCCCGTGACTGGATCCTGGTCGGATTCGCCGAGGGCACGGTCGGATTCAACACGCTATCGGACAATCAGGTCGCGGCCGGCGATGCCGGCTTCGAGGATGGTTACTTCGACGACGCCAAAGTTGCATTTTTCGCCAAAGGCAGAATCAAGGGTGACTATCTGCTGACGCTGGCCTACGACTCCGAGAGTGACAGGCATGACAACAAGGATCGCTTCCAGACCCAGGTCGATCCCAACGCCTTCTACGCCCTGTATGCCGATCAAAGCGAGCAACGATACGAAGCGTCGAGTCAGCGAAAACTCTATGTGAAACTGGAGCGTGAGCAGTTCATAGCATTATTCGGTGACTTCGAAACCGGGCTGTCCGTAACCGAACTTTCGCGCTACCAACGCCGCTTCAACGGATTCAAGATCGAATATCAGGGCGACAATGCCGGCTACTCGGTTTTCGCCGCCGAGACCGACCAGTCGTTCCTGCGCGACGAACTGCGCGGCGATGGCACATCCGGGCTCTACCGATTGAGCAGTACGCCGATCATCGCCAACAGCGAACAGGTACGGATCGAGACCCGCGATCGCTTCGACGCGAGCCGCGTTCTGGAAAGCATCCCGCTGAGCCGTTTCCTCGACTACAACCTCGATACGCTGGACGGAAGCTTGTATTTCAAGAAACCAGTGCCGAGTCGTGACGCCAACTTCAATCCGATATTCATCGTAGTCGAGTACGAGAGTTCAGCTTCGGCAAACGAAGATGTGATCGCGGGTGGTCGCATGTCACTGCGGACGTCGAACGACAAGATGGAAGTCGGCGTTACTCACATCAACGAAGGTCAGCAGGGCGCCGAGGCAGACTTGTCCGGCGTTGATTTCCGTTGGCAGGCGAGTGACACGACGCTCATCAAGGCAGAGTACGCAACCACGAATCGCAATGTCGGAGGCATCGATCAGGAGGCAAGCGCGTACCAGATGACACTGGAACATCGAGGCGAAAAAACCGACATTCGCGCCTTTGCGAGCGAAATCGAACAGAACTTCGGCCTTGGCCACCAGTCGGCTGCGGAAGCCGGTATCAGGAAAGCCGGCGTCGACGCTCGAATTCGCCTCAACGAGCAGTTTGTCGTCGAAGGTGAAGGATCCGTGCAACGAAATCTCGAGACAGGAACCGATCGCACTTTTGGTCGCGGGCAGATCCGCTATGAGAATAGAGGCTTCACGGCATCGACCGGACTCTCTTACGCCGAGGATACATTCAGTGACGGAGAGACCCGCACGAGCGAGCTCGCCGAGGTCGCTTTGAGCCAGGTCGTGTTTGGCGGCAGGCTCACGCTTCGCGCCAACAGCAGCTTTGCCAACAACGAAGACGCCGAAAACAGCGATTACCCGACCAGCCTGCTGATTGGTGCGGATTATCGGCTGACCGACGGCGTCGATCTGTTCGCCGAATGGGAGGATTCCTCGAGCCGCGACATCGATGCGACGATGACGCGTGTCGGCGTGCGCGCAAGCCCCTGGAGCCGGGCACAGGTTAATACCTCCGTGACCAACGAAAGCACGGAATACGGGCCGAGAGTGTTCGCCAATCTCGGTCTGACTCAGGGGTTCCAGATCAACGACAACTGGTACATGGATGTCGGCGTAGATCAGACGAATACCATTGTCGACCCCGGCGCGAGAGTATTCGATACGGACCGTGAGCTGGTTTCCGGATCGCTGAACGAGGACTTCCTGGCGGCGTACGCCGGTGCCATGTACAACGCCGAATTGTGGAGCGCCAATACACGCATCGAGCACCGAAGTTCGGACAGTGAGGATCGCATGACCCTGATCTCCGGCTGGTATCGGGAACCGCAGATGGGCCATAGCCTGTCCGCCGGACTGGTGATGTTCACGAGTGAAAACATCAGCGGCTCCAAATCGACGGCAGCCGATCTCAAGTTCGGATGGGCCTACCGAATGGCAGGCGGGCAATGGTCATTCCTCGATCGCGTCGACCTGATATACCAGGAAACCGGCATATCCTCGAATCTCGAACAGAGCTGGCGATTTATCAACAACTTCAATGCCAACCGTCGCCTGAGCGAGCACAGCCAGATCTCGCTTCAATACGCCTTCAAATATGTGAAGAGCAACTTCGACGGCCTGGAGTTCTCGGGTTACACGGACCTGATCGGCGGCGACTACCAGCGTGCATTGGGTCCGAAGTGGGACGTCTGCGCGCACACCAGCATCTATCATTCCTATGAGTCAGATGTAATGGATTATGGTTTCGGACTAAGTCTCGGCTACAACCTGCGCGACAACATGTGGTTAACGTTGGGCTACAACGCATTCGGTTTCGACGATAATGATTTTGCAGCCGCGCGCTACACGGCGCAGGGACCATACATACAGTTTACGATCAAAGCCGATCAGCACACGCTCAGGAAAATTGCCGGTCAGAGCCGATAAATGCCGGATAAAAACGTCCAGAGCCTGTCTCAATAACCCTCATGAGCCGCGTTTCTGACGCACTGGTTCGGAGACACGGCGCGCGCCTCGTCGAATGGCCGTAGCGCATTTGCAAGGCGCGCAACAAAGTAGTCCGGGCCAGTGCGTTGAAACCCGAACGGGAAGCGACTTTGCGGGCGCGCTGCGGCGTCGCTCGTCGCTTGAGTGGAACGACCACGCTGCACTCCTCGCTTCTTGCATCGCAATCCGCAAAGATCGCTTCGCGGCCATGCGGATTTTTGAGACAGGCTCTCCCGTCACGGTATAGTGCCGCTGATATGCACGATCTCACAGAATTCTTTGGTCCCGACAGTCCACTAAAAGAAGCATTGCCCGGATTTCAGCCGCGAGACGGCCAGGCTTGGATGGCCGAAGCGGTTGCGGACACCCTGCAATTGCCCGGTCAACTGATCGTAGAAGCAGGCACCGGCACCGGTAAAACCTTTGCCTACCTGCTGCCGGCATTGCAGAGCGGCAGAAAGACCATTATCTCAACCGGCACCAAGGCCCTACAGGATCAGCTGTTTCACCGTGACCTGCCGTTGATTAGTAAAGCCGTTGGCAGGCCGGTAACGACCGCGCTTCTCAAGGGCCGTGCAAATTATCTTTGCATACAAAGACTCGACACCGTGGCCGGACAGTCCGCCGCAGACTCGGTGGCGGACGACCTGAATGCTGTTCGCGAATGGCGTCATCGCACAGTCAGTGGCGACCGTGCCGAGCTGACGGAAGTCGAGGAAGACTCAACAGTCTGGCCACTCGTAACCTCGACGGCGGACAATTGCCTCGGCAAGCAATGCCCGGTGTATCAGCAATGCTACGTAGTGAAAGCGCGCCGGGCGGCCCAGGAGGCTGACCTTGTCATCGTCAATCATCATTTACTGCTCGCCGATCTGGCATTGAAGGAAGAAGGCTTCATCGAGTTCCTGCCCGGCGCAGAAGCAATCATTCTGGACGAAGCTCACCAGATTCCCGACCTTGCCGCGCAGTTTTTCGGAATCAGTGTCGGCAGTCGCGAGTTGGAACGCCTGTTTGACGAACTGCGCGGCGCGATGTTGTCGCTCAGTCAGCCTGAGCTGAATCGCCGGCTGGACAAAGCACAAACTGCACTCCGTGTGCTTCGTGCCGAAGCACCGCGGCAGGAGGGCAGGCACGAGCTTGCAACAGTTTCGCCGGAAATCAGTGGCCCATTGAGCGATTTGCGCGCCGCACTTGCCAGCTTGCAGGCGGGCGTAGCTGAGCTTGTCGACACGTCGATCGATATCGACAAGCTCAACGAGCAGTTACTTGCCGTGATCGAAAAGCTCGGCGTCCTGGCGAGTGACGATTCCTGGGACGGTCTGCGCTGGCTCGACATCAATCCACGTAGCATTCGGCTCAACCTGACGCCCCTCGACGTCGCACAGACATTGAACGGTTTGATCAACGCCAGCGGACAGGCCTGGATCTTCACCTCTGCAACGCTGGCGGTTGGTGACGATTTCAGTCATTTCACGAGTCGCATGGGTTTGGGGGCGGCACCCGGCCTGACCTTTCCCAGCCCCTACGCGCTGGCCGATCACGGCCTGATCTATCTTCCGCCCGGATTACCGCAACCGTCAGACCCGGAGCACACGGCAAGCATGCTTGAGAGTGTCGTGCCGCTGCTCGACATGACCGCAGGCGGTGCGTTTTGCCTTTTCACCAGCCATCGCGCACTGAATGCGGCGAGGAAATGGTTCAAGTCGCGACGCAAGAAACTGAAAGGCCGTACCTTACTCGTTCAGGGCGATTCACCGCGCGACGATCTGTTGCGGCGATTTCGCGGCGAGGGCAATGCGGTATTGCTCGGCACCGGCAGTTTCTGGGAAGGCGTTGACGTTCGCGGCCCGGCATTGACGATCGTCGCGATCGACAAATTGCCGTTCGCGTCACCGGCCGACCCGCTGATGATGGCGCGTCTCGAGTACATTCGGCGTCAGGGCGGCAACGGATTTTCCGAGCACCAGTTGCCGCAGGCGGTGCTTTCACTGAAGCAAGGCGCGGGCCGGCTGTTGCGCGATCAGAACGACTTCGGCGTAATAGTCTTGTGCGATCCGAGAATCAGGACCAAGAACTACGGCGGCATGTTCCTCAAATGCCTCGAACCGATGACGTCAACGGATGCACTTTCGGACGTAAAACGATTCCTTATCGAACACGAAGCGCGTGTCGAGGCGGCAGTAGGTGAGGGATGAATCTGCTTGCACTTGATACTTCCTCGGACGCCTGTTCCGTCGCGGTGCAGGCCGACAAGGACATATTCGAAAAACATGTCATTCGGGCGAAAGAACACACCAACATTCTCATTCCGATGATTCAGAAATTACTGCACGACGCCGGCGTCGAACTGCAGGATCTGGATGCAATAGTCCTGGGTAACGGTCCCGGGTCTTTTATAGGTATGCGCATTGCAGCCTCGGTCGCACAGGGGCTGGCGTTCGGTTCCGGACTGCAAATCGTGCCCGTCTCGTCAATGGCCGCTATCGCAGCAGAGGTTATGGATGCGTATTCGGCGACCGAAGTGGTTGTCGCACAGGACGCGCACATGAACGAGGTTTATCTTGGCACATACCGAAGTGACGGTGATGGCCTGCCGGCTGCTGTTACCGATGAATTGATACTACCGATAGAACAGATCGACGAACTCACCAACGTATCGCCGCCGGAACTTTATGCTGCTGGCAAAGGCTGGACAAAATATCCATCGCTGCTGGAATTGAATCGCGCCGCAATAGCAGAAATCGTCGACGTGTCTTACCCGAGGGCTGTGTATTTGCTTCCTTTGGGCACAAGGGCCTGTCAGGACGGCGAGGCGATCGAACCCGAAAATCTCATGCCGGCATACATCAGAACCAAAGTTGCCGAGAAGCCGCGCCAAATCGGCAGCTAATCAATCATGAAAACCTGCTTGTGCTGTCCGGATAAAACGGTAACATGCCGGCAAATTCTCATGTAAGACCGGAAACAACCGTTTCAACAGTCGCCTACACCGCAAATAGTCATCGAGAAACTATCATGAAATCAATGGCTTGGGTGCCACCTGCCTTGGTGACGGCGATACTCTTGTTGGGCCTGTGGACTTCCGAGGTCTGCGCACAGGAAGACGGTCGCTGGACAGACGCGTTCGCGCTGAACGGAGACCTGAGACTGCGATACGAATCGATCGAAGAGGAGGATCTTAACGATCGCGAGCGCGAACGTTATCGAGCTCGTCTCAGTTTGTCTGCTACAGCGAATGACAAGTTCAAGGCCGTGATCCAACTCGCCAGCGGCGGCGATAACCCGGTATCGGCAAACCAGGACTTCGAGGATAGCCTTGATATCCGACTGGATCTCGCTTATGTCGACTGGACGCCCAACGACCATACGCACGCCTATGGCGGGACGATGAATAACCCGATGTTCCGCGTTGGCGATAATCCGCTGATCTGGGATGGTGACCTGAATCCGGAAGGCGTTGCGATGACATTCCAGCCAGGCAGGTTCTTTGGCTCGATCGGTGGGTTTGTGGTTGCCAAGCGGTCGGGCTCCGATGATTCCTGGCTGTATACCGGGCAGGGGGGAGTGAAACTTGATGTAGCCGATGGCGCCATTTTCACGGCGGGCGCGGGCTACTACCACTACACAAATACAATTGGTAACAAGCCTTTTTATCGGGACCGTCCCAAAGGTAATAGTGTCGATGCGGAAGGCAATTTCCTCTTTAGCTACCATTTACTCGAAGTCTTCGCACAATATGAAATCGCGATCGGTAATTGGCCAATCACGGTGTTTACCAATTGGGTGCAGAATACAGAGGTCGATATTGAAGACACCGCCTACGCGCTTGGCATCAAAGTCGGCAAGGCAAGAGAGCAGGGGAAGATGCAGTTTTCATGGGCATTCATGGACATTGGAGCTGACGCCGCCATGGGAATATTCACAGACTCGGATTTCGCTGCCGGAAATACTGATTCGAGAGGGCATCTGCTCAAAGCCAAGTATGCTCTGACAAAGAGCTTCTTTCTTGGCGGAACTTTAATCCTTACGGATGTCGATATTTCCAGCGGCAACAAACACGACTACACTCGGCTGCAACTCGATATTGAGTACAAATTCTAGACTGAACCCGGTAATTGAAAATTGAAAATTCCTGGCAAACGCCAATCGAACCTGGTCGGATTTACGATATGCGCTGGCTTGATGTCGTATGCACTTTACGCACAGTACCAACTCCTTTTGGAGCCCTGCCCATTGTGTGTGTTTCAGCGGTTGTCGATCATCGGCATGGGTATATTTTTTCTGATTGCCGGAGTACACAATTCCCCTGGCTGGAGCAGCCGCATTTATGCGTCAGTCATTGGCCTGATCTCGGCGGCCGGCGCGCTGGTCGCAGGTCGCCACGTCTGGTTGCAGCAACTGCCGCCGGATGAAGTGCCAACCTGCGGCCCCGGTTTTGATTACATCATGGACAGCTTTCCGTTCGCGGAAGCGCTCAGTTTGATATTCAAGGGATCCGGAGAATGTGCCACCGTCGACTGGGTATTCCTGGGGTTGAGCATGCCCGGCTGGACGCTGATATGGATCGTTGGCCTGGGGCTGTTCGGGATCTGGACGAACGTCCGCGTTAGGTAAGTAAACGCTCCATCAGCTTCTGATACATCGACGTCAATACCGGCAGGTCTGCGAGTTTGATGTGCTCATTGATCTTGTGGATCGACGCGTTCACAGGGCCGAGTTCAACCACGTCCGTGCCGGCAGGCGATATGAAGCGGCCGTCGGAGGTTCCACCGCCGGTCGATAACTCGGGCGTCAGTCCTGTCTGCTCGGTAACGACCTGGCTCGCAGCCTCAGTTAGTTTGCCGGGCATTGTCAGGAACGGTTGGCCCGACAGGTGCCACGTCAACTCGTATCCGATTTCATGACTGTCGAAAATATCTGCCACTCTCTTCTTAAGTTGCTCGTGAGTCCATTCGGTTGAATATCGAAGGTTAAAACGTGCTGTCAGGTCAGCGGGCGTGACATTGGGAGCGCCGGAGCTACTGATGACTTCGACCACCTGAAAACTGGTTGGTGGAAAGTGTTCGTTGCCGCTGTCCCATTGCGTGGTATGCAATTCAGCAAGTACTGGCGCGAATCGGCTTATCGGATTGTCGGCAAGCTGCGGATATGCGACATGCCCCTGAATGCCTTTGATGGACAAAATAGCACTCAGTGATCCGCGTCTTCCTATTCTAATCGTATCGCCGAGCTCTGATTGGCTGGATGGTTCACCCAATACGCACCATTCGATGGATTCACCTCGCGCCTGAAGCATCTCGACAACTTTGAGTGTTCCATCGCGTGCCGGGCCTTCTTCATCGCTCGTGACGAGCATGGCAAGACTGCCCTTGTGATTCGGGTGTTCGCCGATGAACCGTTCGAGTGCCACGATCATGGCGGCGAGCCCGCTTTTCATGTCCGCGGCCCCACGCCCAAAAAGAAGACCATCGCGAATATCGGGCTCGAACGGGTCCGAATGCCATTCCTCCGCCGATCCCGGCGGCACGACATCCGTGTGGCCAGCGAAACACAGCACAGGTCCCTTATTGCCCCGTTTTGCCCAGAGATTGTTGACCTCTCCGAACGGAAGCGACTCACAGTCGAAACCGAGTTCACGGAGTCTGGCAGCGAGGATCTCCTGGCAGCCCGCGTCTTCCGGCGTGACCGAGCGGCAGCGAATCAGATCGCAGAGCAGGGCGACCGTTGGGTCGCCATCGACATGTTCCTGCAGATCATTACTGAGAGCCCCCATATCGGCCTGATTTTGCAACAAATCGGAAACATTCGCCCGTTTTCCGATCGATCATGTCTGCATGAATATTGCCTTGTAGTTATCGGGCGAAAATCCGACGGCGATAAACTTGCTGCATTCCAGTACAGGTCGTTTAACCAGTGTCGGATGTTCGAGCATCGACGCGAGCGCGCTGTCCTTGCTCATCGCGGCCCGGTCGACTTCCGGTAGTTTTCGCCAGGTCAGGCTGCGCGTATTGAGGAGTTTTTGCCAATCAATGCGTCCGGCCCATCGTTCCACCATCTGAATATCGATCCCGTCATCTCGAAGATCATGGAATTTGTACTCGTGGGACTGCTCTGTCAGCCATTTCCTGGCCCTGCGGCAGGTATCGCAGCTTCCGATTCCGTACAAAGTTAACAAGTTTGTTTCCAAAATTTACGTTGCCACTATTTTATTCGATTGGGGACAGACCCGGAGAGTCTGTCCCCAATTTCTAATCGGTGTCTCTGAGTAGATCGTTCAAACTGGTCTTGGCCCGCGTTTTGGCGTCGACATGTTTTACGATTACCGCGCAGTAAAGCGAGTAGCTACCATCTTCCGAGGGCAGGCTTCCGGCAACGACGACTGAGCCGGCCGGAATGTGGCCATAATGAATTTCTCCGGATTCGCGGTCGTAGATTTTCGTGCTTTGTCCAATGAAAACGCCCATCGAAATGACCGATCCGGTTTCAACGACAACACCTTCGACGATCTCTGAGCGTGCGCCGATAAAACAGTTGTCTTCGATGATCGTCGGTCGTGCCTGCACGGGTTCAAGTACACCGCCGATGCCGACACCGCCGGACAAATGCACGTTTTTGCCAATTTGCGCGCAACTGCCAACAGTCGCCCAGGTGTCGACCAGGGTTCCGCTGTCGATGTTGGCGCCAATGTTGACATAGCTGGGCATTAGAACGACGCCCGGCGCGACATAGGCGCCTCTGCGCACGAGTGCGTCGGGTACGACGCGCACACCTGCCTGATCGAACTCATCCTGCCCGAAGTCTGAAAACTTGAGCGGTACCTTGTCGAAGAAATTACTGTGTTCACCAGTCATTACCTCGTTGGAGGACAGGCGGAAACTCAACAGCACAGCCTTTTTCAACCACTGATTGACGCGCCACTCTCCACCTTCTTTTACCGCCACCCGGGCTTCGCCTGAGTCGAGCAGTGCGATGGCTTGAGCTACCGCGTCAGACAGGTCATTTACCTCACCGGCGCTACCGAGTGTGTCGCGGCGCTCGAAGCCGGACTCGATGGTTTCAATCAATGACTGCATCACTTCACGTTAGCCGATCCCTGTTGCATTTTCACGCTTTGGCATCGAGGTAATCCATCAAACGCTTGCGAAGCGCGGAGCAAATTTCGTCATCAAGCGGTTTACCTGACTGATCGCTGATGTAGAAAACATCTTCGGCACGTTCGCCAATCGTCATGATCCTCGCCGTGTCGATATTGATGCCAAGTTCGACGAAGACCCGGCCGACATCGCTCAGGAGGCCCGGGCGATCACCGGCAACAAGTTCCATGATCGTACGCTGGTGCGCGCGGTCCTCGCTGAAGCCTATCGCTGTCTTGGTCCTGAACATCCTGACCTGGCGCGGAGCGGGGCGCGTGACAACTGCGGCTGCTTCATCCGGTGCGGTCAGGACCCGCGTCAGGGTGCGCCTGATCTTGCTCATTCGTGATTCATCGAGGTGCACGCGCTTGTCCAGCTCCATGAATATATAAGTGTCGAGACTGTAGCCGTTCATCAGGGGTACGATTCGTGCATTGACAATCGTCATGCCAAGCTCGCCCAGCCCGGCGGTTCCGTGCGCGAATGTGGGTTTGTGCTGCGGTGTGTAGAAGACGGCCTGCATGCCATCGCCATCGGGTTGCTTTCGGACATCGACGAAGCCGTACTCTGATGCGATGTCCGAATCAGCCAGCACCTCCGTGTGCCAGGCGATTTCCTCGCTGCGATGACGCAGAAAATAATCTTCGGTCAGGAGAGACCAAATTTCGTCGATATTTTCGTCCGGCACTGAGGTTTGCTCGAGATGCATCCTGGCGGCCGACTGTTTCTCGAGTATGAGCTGTTCGCGATCGATTGGATTCTCGAGGCCGCTGCGCAGGGCACGGGCTGTAAGCTCGTACAGGTCCCGGAACAATGTGGCTTTCCAGGAATTCCACAGATTCGGGTTGGTGCCGCGGACATCTGCGACTGTTAACACATACAGATAATCGAGATGCGACTTGTCGCCCACGAGTGCCGCAAACTCGTTGATGACGTCCGGATCACCGATGTCTTTCTTTTGCGCCGTCATAGATAGAACGAGGTGGTTCCTGACCAGCCACGCCACCGTGCGTGCTTCGTATCTGCTCAAACCGTGTTCGAGGCAGAATGCCTCCGCATCGACCGCACCGAGTTCCGAATGGTCGCCGCCGCGGCCTTTGGCAATATCGTGAAACAGCCCGGCAAGATAAACGATCTCGGGCTTGTCGAACGACTGCATCAACGGACTACAATGCGGGAATTCGTGATCGAAGCGCGACAGTGCGAATCGGCGCAGGTTACCAACGACAAACAGAGTGTGCTCGTCGACCGTGTAGGCATGAAACAGATCATATTGCATGCGTCCGACGATTCTGCCGAAAGAGGGAATGTAGAGACCGAGCACGCCATACAGGTTCATGCGCCGCAACTCGGTGGTTACGCCGGATTTTGCGCGCAAGATTTCCAGGAACACGCGATGGTTGCGGGGGTTTTGCCTGAACTCCTCGTCGATCAGAGTGAGGCTTCTCTTCACGAGTCCGATGGTGTAGGCGCTTACGCCGCGGATATCCGGATGTTGCTGCAACAGATTGAACAGCTCCAGCAGAGCCGAGGGGTGGCGTTGAAAAACCTGGTCGTTGGCGGTCTGCAGAAACCCGTTCTTGACCTGAAATCGATCATCGAGATCCACAGGCTCGGCGTCCGGATCCATCAGGATCGCTTCCTCGAAGAGCTGCAGGAGCATCTCGTTGACGCGGCTCAGATCCATAACGGTACGGTAGTAACGCTGCATGAGTTGCTCGACGGCGAGGGTGTAGGACGCATCTTCGTAACCCAGCATTTCAGCCAGCTTGGTCTGATAGTCGAACAGCAGCCTGTCTTCCCGCCTATCCGTCAACACATGCAGGCCGAAACGCACACGCCAAAGAAATGCCTGTCCGTCTTTCAGTACTTTCAATTGGCCGGGTGACAGAAAACGGTGCTGGACGAGATCATCGAGTTTCGATACGCCAAAATGCCGCTTGGCGACCCAGCCAATCATCTGGATGTCTCTGAGCCCGCCCGGGCTTCCCTTGACGTTGGGCTCGAGCCTGTACGCGGTGTCACCGTAGCGGTGATGTCTTTGTATCTGCTCGCTTCGCTTCGCCGCGAAAAATTCGTCCGACTTCCATAACTTGTCGGCAGCGGTGGCAGCTTTCATATCATCGAACAGCGACTCGGGACCGTCGAGCAATCGCGCTTCGATGAGTGTCGTCGCAATCGTAATGTCATCTTTGGCTTCACGCCGACACTGTTTGACGGTGCGGACGCTGTGGCCGATTTCGAGCCCGATGTCCCAGAGCGAAGTCAGGAAAGCGGACAGGAGTTGCTCCCGGTCTGCCGACAGCCCTTTGCCGAGAAGCACCATGACGTCGACGTCCGAGCAGGGGTGCAATTCGCCACGGCCGTAGCCGCCAACGGCGATCAGGGCAGCCGTTTCGCCCAGCGCCGCGGCGTGCGCGTGCCACAAGTGGATCAACACCCTGTCCACCAGTGCGGCGCGCAGAGTAACCAGTTCGGTGACAGGCTGTCCGTCTCTGAAACGGTTAATAAGATCGTCATTCGCCCGGGCCAGCGCCTGCCGTATGTCGCCAATGTGCTTGCCGGCCTGATCGAGCAGTTCCTCCAAACCTGCGATGGTGGAATCCCTATCCCCGCTCACATCGAGAACTGAGTTATAAGTCATTGAAATTTATAGTTTAAACTATCGCTGGTCTGCGCCGAGCGTTAGCACTTCGAATCCGGACTCCGTGATCAGGACGGTGTGCTCCCATTGCGCCGACAGGGTGTGGTCCTTGGTTACCACAGTCCAGCCATCCGGCAACAGCCTGACATGCCGCTTGCCGGCATTCACCATCGGTTCGACAGTCAGCGTCATGCCTGCCTTGAGTTCCATGCCGGTGCCTGCCGTGCCGTAGTGCAGCACCTGCGGATCTTCGTGGAATACGCGTCCGATGCCGTGCCCGCAGTACTCGCGGACCACAGAAAAACGGTTTTTCTCGACATGCTCCTGAATGGCCTGGCCTATGTCGCCCAGGCGCTTGCCGGCACCCAGCTGCTCGATGCCGATCCACATTCCGTCGTACGCGACTTGCGCGAGCCTTTCGGCCTGCACGCCGGTCTTGCCAACAAAGAACATACGGCTGGTGTCGCCGTGGAAGCCGTCCTTGATGACCGTCGTATCGATATTCACCACATCACCGGACTTCAGCTTGCGATCGCCCGGTATGCCATGGCAGACCACATGATTCACCGATGTACAAATGGACTTGGGGAAGCCGCGGTAATTCAGGGGGGCAGGGACCGCGCCCTGAGTCTCGACGATGTATCGGTGGCAGATATTGTCCAGTTCACCCGTCGTTATGCCGGGTTGCACGTGTTCCCCGATCATGTCCAGTACGTCGGCTGCAAGCCTGCCGGCCACACGCATTTTGTCCTGTTCGTCAGGCGTTTTGATGGTTACGTTCATTCGGGTCAGATGAATTGTCTGCTTCGGCCAGCGATTCCGGGTTCTTCGTGGAAATCTGCGTTGTTGGCTGTAATCCAGTATGGTATAAAGCGCGCGCCCTTGAGGCAATAAATCCACACGTACGCCGTCACATCTCGCTGGGTGCCCCGCCGAAAAGGGGTTGCGAGATGGGGTGTACGGAGGCCTAACCCGGAGAATTTTTCATGGCAGACGTAACCATGCGCCAGATGCTTGAGGCTGGCGTGCATTTTGGTCATCAGACCCGTTACTGGAACCCGAAGATGGCACCCTTCATCTTCGGTGAACGTAACAAAATTCACATAATCAATCTCGAAAAAAGCCTGCCGATGGCGCAGGACGCGTACGCGTTCGTCAAGGCCATCGTCGCTGACGGCGGCAGAGTGTTGTTTGTAGGCACGAAGCGATCGGCTCGAGACGCGATCCGCAGCCAGGCTGAGCGATGCGAGATGCCCTTTGTCAGCCATCGCTGGCTCGGCGGCATGCTTACCAACTACAAGACCATTCGGCAGTCGGTAAAAAGGCTCTTCGAACTCGAGCAGATGGAGGAAGAGGGTGGGTTCCAGAGCCTGACCAAGAAAGAGGTACTAGGCCTGAATCGAGAGCGGGACAAGCTCGAGCGAAGTCTGGGTGGCATCAAAAGCATGGGCTCGCTTCCCGATGTCCTGTTCGTTGTCGATGTCGATCATGAAGACATCGCTGTCCGCGAAGCTCGAAAACTGGGTATTCCTGTTGTCGCTATCGTTGATACGAACTGTTCGCCTGATGAGGTTGACTACATCATTCCCGGCAATGACGATGCGATGAAAGCGATAGGACTCTACGCTACGCTGATAGCGGACGCCGTTATTGACGGCAAGGCATCACTGCCTGAGGTTGCTCTGGGCGACGACGAGTTTGTCGAACTGGATGAGGAAGGCAAGCCCAGGAAATCCTCCGGTAGAGTGAAGAAGCCGGCGAAGAGGGCCACGACGCACAAAACGACAATCAAAAAGAAAGTGACCGTCACTGTTGTTGCCGATGTGAAAGCAGAAAAGCCGGAAGCAGCGGAAGTCAAAGCCGAGCAAACGGTCGAGGTGTCCGCTGAAGATAAGCCTGATGAGGCGATGCAGGTGGACGAGCCTGAGGAGAGCAAACCTGCAGCAAAGAAGGCTTCCACAAAGAAAACTGCGACAAAGAAGGCTTCCACAAAGAAAACTGCGACAAAGAAGGCTTCCACAAAGAAAACTGCGACAAAGAAGGCTTCCACAAAGAAAACTGCGACAAAGAAGGCTGCGACCAGGAAGGCCGCGCCGAAGGACGCGGCACCCAAGGCGGCCAAAAAGAAGGCGGCGAAGTCGGCTGACAAGGAATAGAGACATGTCGATCAGCGCATCAATGGTTAAAGAACTTCGCGATCGCACTGGCGCCGGCATGATGGAGTGCAAGAAAGCATTGGTCGAGACAGGTGGCGATACTGATGCAGCCATCGAATTGCTTCGCAAATCGGGCCAGGCAAAAGCCGACAAGAAGGCGGCTCGCATCGCAGCCGACGGTCGCGTCATCGTGGCGACAGACGGGCCGAAGGCAGTGATTGTCGAGGTCAATTCTGAAACAGACTTCGTCGCCAAAGACGAGAATTTCATCGCATTCGCCGAGTCGGTTGCGGCAACGGCGCTAGGCAGTCAAGACGATGAGGTGGGCGACCTCATGGCACAGTCAGGCGCCGACGGAAAGGTACTCGAAGCGGCCAGGACAGAACTGATCAGCAAGGTGGGTGAGAACATCTCGGTTCGCCGATTTGCACGCATCCAGGCTGCCGATCATCTCGGCAATTACACCCATGGGGCAAGAATCGGCGCGGTAGTGTCGCTGTCAGGTGGTGACGCCGACCTGGCCAGAGACATCGCCATGCACGTTGCTGCGAGCAAGCCGACGTGCATCGACGAGGCCGGCGTGCCTCGCGATACACTCGAGACCGAACGCAGGATCTTCACGGAACAGGCGCGAGACTCCGGCAAGCCGCCTGAGATCATCGAGAAGATGGTTACCGGTCGGATACTTAAGTTTTTGAAAGAAATAACTTTATTGGGTCAACCATTCGTCAAGGACCCGGATATATCGGTCGGCAAGCTGCTGGACGCTTCGGGTGCTGCGGTCACGGAATTCCTGCGATACGAGGTCGGCGAGGGCATCGAGAAAAAAGAGGAGAACTTCGCCGAAGAAGTGATGGCGCAAATTAAACAAAGCGGCTAAATATTTGAAAATTTTAGCTAAAATAGGCGAGATATGAACAAAGCCGTGGCACAGCCCGAGGTACTTTATCATCGCATACTGCTCAAATTGAGTGGCGAGGCGCTGATGGGTGAGCTGGAATACGGCATCGAGCCGGGAGTTATCCAGCGAATTGCCGCCGAGATCACCGAGGTTCATAAACTCGGCGTCGAGGTTGCCATCGTAATCGGCGGTGGAAATATTTTTCGTGGCGCCGGCCTGGCCCGGGCAGGCATGGACCGCGTGACCGGCGACTACATGGGCATGCTGGCGACCGTCATGAATGCGCTCGCGATCCAGGACGCGCTGGAGTCCCTGAACGTATATGCACGAGTCATGTCAGCGTTGCAGATTCATGAGGTGTGCGAGGACTACATCAGGCGGCGCGCGGTAAGACATCTCGAAAAAGGACGTGTCGTAATTCTCGCTGCTGGCACAGGAAATCCGTTTTTTACGACTGACACTGCGGCGAGTCTGCGTGCGATAGAAATCGGTGCGGATGTGTTAATGAAAGCAACCATGGTGAGTGGTGTCTATGACTCGGACCCGAATCTGAATGAGAAGGCGATGAAGTACGACACAGTCTCATTCGACAAGCTCCTGGTCGACAAACTTAACGTTATGGACGCGACCGCCGTCGTGATGTGCCGCGACAACGATTTACCGTTACGAGTTTTCAACCTGACTAATGAAAACGCGCTCGTTCAGGCGATGACCGATGGAGACGTTGGGACATTAGTTACTGCCTGATGGGGCATTGAGACAAAAGCAAAAGAGGGCGAGGACCGTGCTAGATGACATTAAAAAAGACGCCGGCAGCCGCATGGACAAGAGTGTTGCCTCACTTCGCCAGGAGTTGACAAAACTGCGCACCGGCCGCGCTCACACGAGCTTGCTCGACCACATAACGGTCGATTATTACGGCAGCGACGTGCCGCTTAACCAATGCGCCAATGTCAATGTCGAAGACGCAAGGACGCTGACCGTTGCGCCGTGGGAAAAAACCATGGTGCAACCGATCGAAAAGGCGATTCTGACCTCGGATCTGGGACTGAATCCGGCGACGGCAGGTACGGTAATTCGCGTGCCGCTGCCGCCGCTGACCGAAGAACGCCGCAAGGACATGATCCGGCTGGTACGACACGAGGCGGAAGCCGGCCGTGTCGCCGTCCGCAATATTCGCAGGGACGCGATCCACGACATCAAGGAACTCATGAAAGAGAAGATGATTGGCCAGGACGACGAACATCGCGCTGAAGACGAGATTCAGGTGATCACGGATCGTCATGTGGCTGATATTGACAAGGTGCTGGCAGAGAAAGAAAGCGAATTGATGGAGATCTGACCTTGCAGGCGTCGCAAATGGAGGAATCAGACATAGCAGCCAACGATCCGACGGGAATGGACGTGCCGCAGCATGTCGCCATCATCATGGATGGCAATGGCCGTTGGGCGAAAGCCCGTTCACAGCCACGCCATGCAGGCCATCGCGCCGGCGTCAAATCCGTAAGAGAGACCGTGGAATCCGCCGCCAGGCGTGGCGTCAGGTATCTGACCCTGTTCGCTTTCAGCAGTGAGAACTGGCAACGGCCCCAGGAAGAAGTCAGCCGTCTGATGGGCTTGTTTCTCGACGCGCTGCAACGAGAATTGGATGAATTGCATCGTAATAATGTAAAGCTTCGATTTGTCGGCGCACGAGCGGAACTCAGGCCGAAACTGGTGGGCAGAATCGATGCGGCTGAAGAACAGACAGCGGACAACAGTGGCCTGACCCTGATTGTGGC